>Ga0118677_10000096_pt1 | contig 168779 bp, 137 predicted proteins | sample AliMusrvi5mmetaG_FD_86154 | JGI IMG/M metagenome (GOLD analysis project Ga0118677, IMG submission 86154) | reverse complement strand
CGCCCTGGCGATTATGGGATCAACCATAGCCCAAAAGGCAGGCAGACAGCAAGCTGTAGCCACAAAGCACAGCCCAACCATGGCAACAAACGTGATTGATAAAGAAACTTCAAACACGGGCAATCTTCCAACAACTTTATTCCAGAATGAATCCAAAGGGAACACAGCATTAGCAACCACTCTCATTGGTAGCGCAAGAAACATTTATGGTGGACTTTTGGTTTTCCAGAATTGTCTTACCTATAATAAAGACCTGGATAATATCATGTTCACCCACAGGGGTAATGATAAAGGGACATTGGTTCCTTTTGGCACGGGTAATGATATCATCACAGCTTTCTCTGCTGATCGTGGGACTACTTTTACACAGAAGATAGCCATGACCAATGGTCTTGCTAACCGCTATCCAAGTGGCGTTTTCTACAATCCGGCAGGAAATACTGATACTGCTAATGTTTATACACTGGTTGCAGGCCCGCTCAACACAAATTCAGTGTGGAATGAAAATTATTACCATTCCGGCAAATATGACGGAACAGGTCAGAATCACCAGGAATTTGCCACAGATGCTACTTACCTGGAGCTGATGCGTAACGGATTAACAGCTACAACCGATGGAGGATTCCATATCAGTGGAATTGGCACGGTAATGAATTCCGCACAAACAGGGTATACGGATTGCAGGGTTTTTGACATGAACGGAACCTGGAATACAACAACCAAACAGGTTGACTGGGCTGCAAAAGGAGAGATCACTCCGAACATCGTTGCTGCTTCAACCGGTTTAATCTACATTGATGGTTCTTATACCAAGGCCGCATGGTCAAAAGATGGCAGTGTTGGTTACCTGATGATGCTTGGTGGCGACAATCGTCCTGCCAGCAAACCTTCAATCACACCGATCGTTTGGAAATCAACCGACAAAGGAACAACCTGGACAATCCTGGATTATTTTAACTGGAGCACAGTACCCGCTATCAGAGAACACATCTATCCTACCAACATGGATACTTCAATTTACAAACCATATTTTGAAGAAGCCAGCATCGTTCTTGACGCAAACAACCTGCCTCACATCTTTGGAATGGTTCGTGGTGCTTCCAGCAGCAATGTTGATTCCCTGAACTACATCTGGACAAGGACATCAACCGGAACCATGCCTGACGGCAACATCATCGAGCTTTACCTTGATAATACAAATGCTTGGAAAGGCACATGGGTTGACAGTATCAGTGCAGAATCCGTACCTTATACCAAATCACCTTATGTATCCAGCCCTGACAATATTGGCTGGGATCACCGACTGACCGCTTCAACCAATGATGGCAGAGACGAGATTTTCGCATCATGGACAGATTCTGACTGGATCTTCTGGGGAACCGAAGCCTATGATTTCAATCCTGACCTTAAGGTTTGGAGACATAATATCAACTCAACGAGTGTAGCTCCGTCACCAGTAAACCTGACTGCAAACACAGACTTATGGGGATTGGTATTCTTCCATTACACCGCTCCTGAAGTAATTCAGATTGATCCGACAACTTATGAGTTGCCTTTAGTAATTGCTGACATCAATACCTCCGGTCTGCAGGCTGATGAACCTGTATTTTATAAGTACGTTTCAGGTGCAGACGTTGTTTTGGGAACAAATGACCATTCAGCAGCAAAATCAAGCATTGCTTCGGTTTGCTATCCTAACCCGTTCTCCGGATCCACCAAAGTTGACGTTACAGTTGAAAAACCTGCAAACGTTACCATCAGTGTTACCGACATTACCGGCCAGATGATTTCATCAACCAATTATGGAACCATGACTACAGGTAAACATACAATCACCATCGACGGAACAAACCTCCACAGCGGAGTTTATTTCTACAGCATTACTGTTGGTGATCAGAAATTCAACAGCAAGATGATCGTTAACTAAGACGTTCATCACCCGATACAAAAAGCTGCCTCACAAGGGCAGCTTTTTTTTATAATTGTGTCACATCCATAATGAATTCCCGAATAATCGATCAACGATTTTTGAAATCAGATCGTCATTCATAAATCAGATCAAAAATCTGAATTCGTTTATCCCTGCCTGACGGTAGGCAGGAATATTCGATTGTTCAAATACAACTTGAAGCAGGTCCCGTCCCGGTACCTTTTTGCAGGCTCGGAAAAACGTAACAACTTGTAAAGGAAACTATTCTAACGAGGAAGTAAATATTTTGGAAATAAATTTCCCTAAAGGCCTTTTATTTTTATACTTTTACTGGCATAAAGTTAGGAAACCGAAATTGTATTACAAAGCCAATTAAGTAAATAACATAAGTTCAACCAAAAACAAAAACTATGACCAGAAAACTTTTACTCTGTTTATTTGCCCTGGCAATCGTTCTATCTACGGTAGCCCAGAAAGCTAAGAGGCAAAATGTTGTACAAAGCAAACATGTTTCCGTACAACCGTTGAATTTCGTTGAGAATGAAGTTTCCACTTCAGCAGCGCCTGCGACGGCTCTTTTCAAAAGAGAACCAAAATTTCCGTCCACCATCGGGAAGACCCTGATCGGTAGTTCCAGGAATATTTTCGGCAGTCTTCTTTGTTACCAGACCTGTCTCACCTATAATGAGGACATCAAAGATGTAATGTTCACCTATCGGGGTAATGACAAGGGAACCATCGTTCCTTTCGGCACAGGAAATGATATTGTTACTTCCACGTCTGTTGATAAAGGTGCAACCTTTGTTCAAAAGATGGCCATGAGCAATGGACTTGGAAACCGTTACACCAGCGGAGTTTTCTATAATCCAACCGGGAACACGGACACGGCAAATGCTTACAGGCTTGTTGCCGGCCCCATCACACTCAACAGTGTGTGGTCAGGGATGTATCTTCATTCTGAAAAATATGACGGAACCGGTGCAGATCACCAGGAATTTCCAACAGATGCTACCTTCCTGGAACTGATGCGCAACGGGCTGACTGCAACTGGCGATGGAAAATTCCATATCAGTGCTAACGGAACCACGCTTAATTCGGCTCAAACTGGTTACACTGCATGCGAACTGTTCGACCTGAACGGAGAATGGAGTTCCGGGACCAATAAAGTTGTCTGGGACCCAATTGGGTCAATCACGCCCAACCTGGTTGCTGCTCCATCCACAGGATTATTTTACCTGGACGGAGCCTATTCAAAAGCTGCATGGGCAAAAGACGGCAGTGTTGGTTACATTCTGATGCTGGGTGCTGACAATCGCCCCGCTGACAAGCCTTCAGTTACACCAATCATCTGGAAATCCACAAACGGCGGATCCACATGGACCATTCTTGACTATTTTAACTGGAGCACCGTTCCTGCAATCAGGAATAGCATTTACCCGATCAATGTTGACACTTCAATCTACAAACCATATTTTGAGGAAGCAAGCATCGTTCTGGATATGAACAACAAACCTCATGTTTTTGGGGTTGTCCGCGGTGCATCTTCAGCCAATCTTGATTCACTGAATTACATCTGGACCCGGGCTTCAACAGGAACAGTTCCTGATGGCAACATCATTGAACTATACATGGATGAGAATAATGCATGGCAGGGAAACTGGATTGACAGTATCAGTGCCGACGCTGTTCCATATACCAAATCACCTTATGTAAATACACCGAATAACCAGGGCTGGGATCACAGGCTTAATGGTGCAATTTCCAATGATGGGACGAAAGTTTTCTGTTCATGGACTGATTCTGACTGGATCTTCTGGGGAACCGAAGCTTATGATTTAAATCCTGACATCAAAGTATGGGGACGTGATATCAGCACCACAACAGCACCTTACGGTCCGATAAATGTGACAGCAAACACAGACCTCTGGGGATTGGCCTTCTTCCATTTCTTCTCACCGGTAGTAATTACAACGGCGACGGGGTATTCACTTCCTTTTACAATCACCGATATCAATACGTCGGGCTTGCAAGCCCAGGAGCCTGTTTATCATTATTATGTTACAGGAGCTGAAATTATTACAACAGGGATCAACGATCAGACCACAAAGAATACTGTCAGGGCTTCTGCATGTTATCCCAATCCATTCACAGGAACAACCAGTATTGATGTGACAATTACCAAACCTGTTTCGGCCACAATCAGTGTATATGATATCACAGGGAAGGCAGTTTCATCAACCAGCTACGGAACGTTGAATGCTGGCAAAACCACACTCACCATCGATGGCTCAAAACTGCACAGCGGTGTATATTTATACACGCTTACCATTGGTGACCAGAAATTCAACAATAAGATGATCGTGAAATAACGACTTCGCTTCAGAGAAAAAGCTGTCCGTAAGGGGCAGCTTTTTTTTTGCTTTCATCAGGCATCGTTCCTTAAGGCCTTCTCCTTCGTATCAACAGGAATGATGACCGACCGCTGATATTCCGTATCATCGGAAAAAAGTTTCCGGTAAGTAATATGCCGCTTGCCAAACACCGCTCCTACCGATTCATGAAGGGCGCGCATTTTGGGATTAAAATCTCCCACCCATGACAGTTCGAGTTCGTTGTATTGCGGCTTGTGTTTAAACATTTCATTAAGGTGCCAGAAGATGCCTGATTCCAGGCCGTTTCTCTGGAAAACAGGTTTGACGCCCATGATCACGATGCGGGCCCGCGTGATGACTTTTTTCTTCAGCAAATAGAGGAACTTCAGTTTATTCCAGAGATGCAGTTTCCCGTTCAGGTGTTTAAGGATCTGGTTAACATCCGGGAACATGATCAGGAATGCAGCAGGAGTATCATTATGGTAGACAAACCAGATCATCTCCTCGTCGAGGAAAGGTTTTGTTTTCTGCAGCGTCTTGAGCAGGACATCCTCATTCATCGGCGTAAAGCTCTCATGGAATGCCCATGCCGTATCATAAACATCTTTGAGATCATGAATGTAAGCTGCGGCTTTTTCATAACGAAAATGTTCAAAGCGGAATTCCGGTTTCTTCATGACCCAGTCGGCGATCTTCCAGAAACGGTCAGGAAACTTTTTTTTCAGGTCAAGGTGATTGGAGATCTGTTCAAAATAGAATTTGAATCCATACGATTCAAACAGTTCCTGGTAGTATGGTGGATTGTAATTCATTCCAAGGCCGGGATGAATGAAGCCATCAACAAGCAATCCCCAGTTTACGTCATTTTCCCCGAAGTTGATAGGACCATCCATTGCTTCCATGCCACGGTCAGCCAGCCAGTTTCGGGCAGTATCAAACAGGAGAAAAGCAGCATTCCGGTCGTTGATGCATTCAAAAAATCCCATTCCCCCCGTGGGTTGCTGGTATTTGAACGCCTTGTTCCGGTTGATGAAAGCAGCGACCCTGCCAACCAGTTTTCCTGTATCATCTGAAAGTATCCACCGGACTGCTTCGCCATTCTGAAAAAAAACATTCTTCTTCTGATCAAAAATTGCTTCTGTATCATCATCCAGCGGACAGACCCAATAAGGATCATTCGTGTATATTTTTCGCGGAACATCCAGGAACTGCCTGATCTCCTTTTTGGTTTTTACTTCCGTTATCTGCATAGGGTCGAAGGGTTTTCTCCGGTTCAGGAATTCACAAGGGTAACCAGGTTCTGAGTAACCAGCCTGCGCCGACAAAATTACATTAAATTCAAAACCACCCTATCAGAAATGAAAAAGCGTTGATAGAATCGTTAAATTTGTCAGGTATTTTCGAATTCTATGCGAAAACTCACTTCGTTCATTCTTAAGTCCTACCTCGGTCCGCTGGTAATGACATTCTTCATTGCCCTGTTCATCCTCCTGATGCAATTCCTGTGGACTTACATCGATGACCTTGTAGGAAAAGGCCTGGAGTGGTTTGTCATCATCAAGCTGCTGTTTTACGCTTCAACCACTTTCGTCCCGCTGGCGCTTCCACTGTCGATCCTGCTCTCTTCACTCATGATGTTCGGGAACCTAGGCGAGAATTATGAGCTGGTTGCCATGAAAGCCGCCGGCATCTCGCTGAGCAGGATCATGCGTCCTCTGGTTGTGGTCACCTTGCTGATCAGCGGGATCGCATTTTATTTTGCCAACAATGTATTGCCCAAAGCAAACCTGAAATTCCTTTCCCTGCTTTATGATATCAGGGAAAAGAAGCTTGCATTCAACATCAAGGAAGGCGTTTTTTATAATGGAATAGAAGGGTTTGTAATCCGTGTCGGACAAAAAGACAAGGATGGAAATACCATCCGGGATGTGATGGTTTATGATCATACCAAGCACCAGGGAAATATTTCATTGACTGTGGCAGAGTATGGAAAGATGGAATTGACACCCGACAAGCGGTTCCTCATTTTCCGTCTTTACAAAGGAACAAATTACGAGGAGCGGACGGACCTCCGTCATGCAGAAATCACGCATCCATTCCAGCGCACGAAGTTCAATGAGCAATACCAGAAATTCGACCTGTCGGCATTCCAGCTGACCCGAACCGATGAAAAATTGTTCAAGAGCAATTATGAGATGCTGAACATTCAGCAATTGCAGCGGTCGGAAGATTCAATTAGAACTACACTTCACAAACAATCGGGCGAATTCAACAGGCTTTTTATCAGGAACTACTTTTTTCTTTCAGAGGTAGATTCATTTGCAAAGATCACAGCAAGAATTAAAAACAAAAACATCTTCCCAAAAGATGTCATGGCCGCCTGCAGCCAGGCAGAACGAAGGAAGATCCTGGACAATGCAAAGAGTGCCTCTACATTCGTCGGAGAGAATCTCAAACAAGACAAGCTTAACCTGTATGGATTGCGCAAACTTGTATACAAGCACCAGATCGTCATCCATAAGAAGATCACATTTTCCATCGCCTGTTTCCTGCTGTTCTTCATCGGGGCTCCGCTTGGTGCCATCATCAGGAAAGGAGGGCTTGGCATGCCGGCCGTGATTTCCACGATCTTTTTTATTCTTTTCTGGGTGCTTTCGTTAACGGGTGAAAAATATGCAGCTGAAGGCGTGCTTCCTGCATACCAGGGAATATGGATCGCCCCGGCTGTATTGCTTCCGATCGGGATCTTCCTTACGTACAAAGCAACAGTGGATGCTTCACTGCTTGATGTGGAAGCCTGGATCAAACTGTTTCATAAAATCTTCCCGTTTTCAACCGGTGCGAAATCATGAACATTCTCTTTCTCTGCAATAAATCCCCGTTTCCTGCCAGAGAAGGCGGACCCATCGCCATGAGCATGATGATCGATGGTTTTCTGCAGGCGGGGCACAAGGTAAAAGTCCTGGCTGTAAATTCTGAAAAATATTCCGTTGAACTCTCTGCAATTCCCGGGGAATATAGGATGAAGACCGGAATTGAATTTGTTGAACTGGATCTGCGGATTAAACCGATCCCGGCATTTCTTAACCTTTTCACATCAAAATCCTACCACGTTGAACGGTTCATTTCGGCTGATTTTAAATCACGCCTGGAAAAAATCCTGCAGAAGGAAGAATTTGATATCGTCCAGTTTGAAATGCTATTCATGAGTCCTTATGCAGAAACAGTAAGGAAATATTCCAACGCAAGGCTGATCTACCGGGCGCATAATGTAGAGCATATCATCTGGGAACGGATTGCAAACAATACGAAAAATCCGTTAAGAAGGTTTTACCTCCATCATATTTCCGGAACATTAAAGGCTTATGAATATTCGGTGATCCATGATTTTGACGGAATTGTCGCAATTACGGAGAATGACGCAAAATTTTTCAGGGAAGTGATTGCAGGGAAAAAAATCCGGACGAACGATGAATGCATGATGCCGGAACAGGTCATCACGATCCCGTTCGGCATTGATCTGTCGAGGTTTCCCGAAACTTCAACGGATTTTGAATTCCCTTCTTTGTTTTCGATCGGGTCGATGGACTGGAGTCCGAACAGTGAAGGCATCTCCTGGTTCCTTGAAAAGGTCTGGCCTGAAGCACACAAGGAATTCCCATCATTGAAATATTATATTGCCGGTCGGAACATGCCTGAATGGCTTACAAACAGCAGGTATCCGAATGTAGTGATCGTTGGAGAAGTCGACGATTCGCTCAGTTTCATTCATTCCAAAGCGATTATGGTGGTTCCGTTGTTATCGGGCAGCGGAATCCGGATCAAGATCATCGAAGCCATGGCTGCAAGTAAGGCGATCATTTCAACAACTATCGGAGCCGAGGGGATCCGTTGTACGGATGGCAGGAATATCCTCTTGGCGAACCAGCCTTCTGAATTCATTGATGCCATCTCCAAAGTTTATGCAGATATCAATCTTTGCAAGTTGTTGGGTAAAAATGCACGGAAGCTGATTGAAGAAGAGTATCAGCAAAAAAATCTTATCCTGAAATTGCTTGCTTTTTACGAAAAACCTGGAACCCGTTCTTAGTTTTTTTTAATTTTGCTTTCCCTAACCGTTTTCCATGAAAGTGTTTTTTCTCTTACCCCGTGTTCCTTATCCCACTGAAAAGGGCGATAAATTGCGGGCATACAATCACCTGAAACAGCTTTCAAGGAATCATGAGGTGATACTTTGTGCATTGAATGATGATGTGCTGCATGAAGATGCGGTAAAAGTTCTTTCGCAATATGCTAAATCCGTTTACATTCTGCCAATCTCAAAATCAGTAATCTTCTTCAACCTCCTGAAGACGGTATTTACCGATAAGCCCTTCCAGGTTGGTTATTTTTACAACAAAGCCATTGCCGCAAAGATCCAGTCAATCCTGGACTTTCATAAACCCGACCATATCTTCTGCCAGCTGGTTCGTGTTGCTGAATATGTAAAAAACAGTCCGATCAAAAAAACGCTGGATTACCAGGATGTGTTTTCAAAGGGCATTGAAAGGAGACTTTCAACCTCTCCTTTTTATATAAAACCATTTCTCCGGCTTGAATACAAGCGGCTGCTCAAGTATGAACACGATGCCTTTGACTTATTCGATAACAAAGTCATCATTTCCATTCCCGACCGGGACCTGATTCCGCACCCGAAAAAAGATGAGATCGTGGTAGTCCGCAATGGTGTTGATACTTCATTTTTCAAACCAGTGAAACAGGAAAAAGAATATGACCTGGTATTCACAGGGAATATGGGGTATCCGCCCAATATCAATGCGGCAGAATTTCTTGCCAACAGGATTCTTCCGCGAGTCATGCAGCAAAAGCCTGATATCTCTTTACTGATAGCCGGTGCCAGCCCGCATTTGCGTGTTTCTGTTCTGAAATCTGATCACATTGATGTCACCGGCTGGGTTTCCGATATGCGCGATTGCTATGCAAGTGCACGGATATTCATTGCCCCGATGCAGATCGGGACAGGCCTTCAGAACAAGCTGCTAGAAGCCATGGCCATGCAGATCCCGTGCATCACTTCATCCCTGGCCAACCAGGCACTCCAGGCAAAAGAGAATGTCGAGATCCTGGTTGCTGAAACACCTGAAGAATACGCAAAACATATCCTGTCGCTCCTGAATGATCCTGAATTCGCTGCCAGGATTGCACGGAATGGTTACGAGTTTGTTCTCAATAACTTCAGCTGGGAGGCGGAATCAGACAAGATTGAGGCGCTGATTACTAAGAAGTAATTGGAGGCGATTCAAAATGTACTTTTCGAAATAGTTTCAAATCAGAGACACAATTTACGAATGCCAGGATTTACGATTTTCGAATGAAGTTAATGATTTACGAATTACGATTTCTTTAGAAAAAGGATTTTTGATTCTTTAAAACATAATCGTAAATCGTAAATTTGACAATTCAATCGTAAATCTAAAATCGTCTAATCGTAAATTGTAAACAAATCATATTAAATCATTTGATTACAACATCAAATCATCCAAATGGCCGAAGACCGTAAAATTATTTTTTCAATGGTGAATGTCTCGAAGACATTTCCACCCCATAAACAGGTTTTAAAGGATATTTATCTCTCCTTTTTTTACGGAGCCAAGATCGGTATCATCGGTCTGAATGGTTCCGGAAAATCAACCCTGCTCAAGATCATCGCCGGGATTGAAAAGTCCTTCCAGGGAGATGTCGTTTTTTCGCCGGGTTACAGTGTCGGCTACCTTGAACAGGATCCGGCGCTTGACAATTCAAAAACCGTTTTTGATATCATCCGCGAAGGAGTGCAGGAAACCGTTGATCTTCTAAAGGAATATGAAGAAGTGAACCTGAAATTCGGAGAACCATTGTCTGATGCGGAGATGGATAAACTGATCCAGCGGCAGGGTGAACTAACCGAATTGCTTGATCATTCGAATGCATGGGACCTGGACAGCCGCCTGCAGCGGGCCATGGATGCATTGCAATGTCCCGATGGTGACCGTCCTGTTGAATTTCTTTCAGGCGGTGAACGGAGACGTGTGGCTTTATGCCGGCTCCTGCTGCGTGAACCAGATATCCTGCTGCTTGATGAGCCCACCAACCACCTGGATACAGAATCTGTGCAATGGCTTGAACAACACTTGAAACTTTATAAAGGAACCGTCATCGCCATTACGCATGACAGGTATTTCCTCGATAATGTAGCCGGCTGGATCCTTGAGCTGGACCGTGGCGAAGGAATTCCGTGGCAGGGAAATTATACTTCCTGGCTGGAACAAAAATCGAACCGGTTGATGATGGAGGAGAAGACGGAAAGCAAACGCCGCAAGACATTGGAACGTGAGCTTGAATGGGTGCGCATGTCACCGAAAGCCCGCCAGGCAAAAGGAAAAGCCAGGCTTGCGAATTATGAACGGATGCTGAGTGAAGATGTAAAACAAAAAGAAGAACGGCTGGAGCTATTCATCCCGAATGGCCCAAGGCTTGGAACGAAAGTTATTGAAACCATCGATGTTTCAAAATCGTTCGATGATAAATTATTATTCGAGCATCTCAATTTTTCCCTCCCTCCTGCCGGCATCGTTGGTGTGATCGGCCCGAATGGCGCGGGGAAAACAACATTGTTCCGGCTAATCATTGGAAAAGAAACACCTGATAAAGGGACATTCAGCATCGGGGAAAGCGTGAAGATCGGCTATGTTGACCAGAGTCATACAGCCATTGATCCGGAGAAAACGGTTTACCAGGTCATTTCGAATATGTCGGAAATCATTTCTATCGGCGGAAAGATGATGAATGCGAGGGCGTATGTTGCCCGTTTTAATTTCAGCGGCGCCGACCAGGAGAAGAAATGCGGGGTGCTTTCGGGCGGAGAAAGAAACCGTCTGCATCTTGCGCTTACGCTGAAAGAAGAAGCCAATGTTCTGCTTCTTGATGAGCCCACCAACGACATCGACGTCAATACACTTCGGGCGCTGGAAGAAGGTCTTGAAAGTTTTGCCGGATGTGCAGTCATCATTTCTCATGACCGGTGGTTCCTCGACAGAGTTGCCACACATATCCTCGCTTTTGAAGGAGATTCGGAAGTTTATTTCTTCGAGGGAAGCTATTCGGAATATGAAGAGAACCGGAAGAAAAGACTGGGAGAAGACACGCTTCACCGGGTCCGGTATAAAAAGCTGAAAGCCGATTGATTTTGCTTTCATCAATCGTCTTTAGGAATTATTTAATAAATTCAGATGTTTTAGATCCAATTTGAATATCGAACAAGGATTAACGATTTTTGATCTTAGAAAAAAATGATTCACAAGTTTAAGCAAACTTCATAAATCATCAATCGTTATTCCTTGTTCTTAAATCAAAAAATGAGTCTGTCTTCTCGCTCTTCAGACAAACGACAAAATGTTATCTTTGCACAAAATTTCCTGAATGGCCATTCAAAAACCTTCTATTCCTAAAGGGACACGTGACTTTTCACCATTGGAGATGGTGCGGAGGAACTATATTTTTGACACCATCAGGAAGAATTTTCAATTGTTCGGCTTTCAGCCTATTGAAACACCGGCCATGGAGAACCTTTCGACATTGCTTGGGAAATATGGTGAAGAAGGTGATAAACTACTTTTCCGGATATTAAATTCCGGCGATTTTCTTTCCGACATAAAACAATCAACAATACAATCAGAAACTTCAAAAGACATTGCACCGCTGATCTCCGAGAAAGGTCTGCGGTATGACCTGACCGTTCCCTTTGCCAGGTTTGTCGTTCAACATCAGAATGAAATTACATTTCCTTTTAAGCGCTTCCAGATTCAGCCGGTATGGCGGGCCGACCGTCCGCAGAAAGGCCGTTACCGTGAATTTTTTCAATGCGATGTGGATGTGATCGGATCCGTTTCGCTTTTCAATGAGGTAGAACTTGTTCAGATCACCGATCAGATATTCACCCAATTGAATATTCCTGTAAAGATCCTTCTCAACAACCGCAAGATCCTGTTTGGTATTGCCGAAAGCATTGGGGCACCTGAGAAGTTGTCCGACATCACGATGGCCATGGACAAACTTGACAAAATTGGTCTGGAAAAAGTGACAGAGGAACTTCAGCAAAGAGGTCTTCCGGATACAGCGATTGGTAAGCTTCTGCCGTTGATCAGGCTGGAAGGGACAACCTGCGATAAGATCGAGTTCCTGAATGCATGCTTCAGTCAGTCGGAGACGGGTAAAAAAGGATTGGAAGAGATCTCCTATCTGACCAAATACCTTAAAGAAATAAACTTGAATAACAAATTTGATTTTGATATCCGCCTGGCCCGCGGCCTGAATTATTATACCGGGACGATCATTGAAGTGAAAGCTGTGGAGAGCACCATCGGCAGTGTTTGCGGTGGAGGCAGGTATGATGACCTCACCGGGATATTTGGCCTTCCCAATGTTTCAGGCGTAGGGATTTCCTTTGGTGCAGACCGGATCTATGATGTAATGAATGAAGGCGGATTATTTCCGGAAGTCCTGCAGTCCACGACGAAAGTGCTTTTTCTGAATTTCGGTCCGGAGGAAGAGAGATATTGTATTCCTCTTCTGTCGAAGTTGCGGACCTCCGGCATTCCTGCAGAGTTTTATCCTGATAATGCAAAACTAAAAAAACAGATGGAATATGCCGACAAAAAGAACATTCCGTTTGTCGCACTGATCGGGAAAGATGAGATGGAAAGCGGGATGATCACCTTGAAGGATATGAGATCAGGTGAACAGAACGCAGTTGATTATGATGCTTTGAAAAATATTTTATTATTTTAATCACCCTATAAATTTACCCTTATGACACTAATCATCAACGGAGCCGGACTTAAAATTGAAGATGTTGTGAATGTTGCAAGACACAACGAAAAGGTGGAATTATCAGCAGATGCCGTAAAGCGGATCAATACCTGCAGGGCAATGCTGGAAAGAAAGATCGTAGCACACGAGATCATGTATGGCGTGAATACCGGTATCGGCGAGTTTTCCGAAGTTGTTCTGAATGATGACCAGGTCAAGGATTTTCAAAAATATCTGATTTATAATCATGCCGCCGGTATCGGTGATCCGATGCCCATCGAATGGGTTCGCGGTGCCATGCTGGGACGCATCAACGTGCATTCGCACGGGAATTCAGGTGTGCGTATTGAAATCACGCAAACACTGGTGGACATGCTCAATAAGGGAGTTACACCGGTTGTTTGTCAGAAAGGCTCAGTTGGCGCATGCGGAGATCTCGCGCCCATGTCGCAGATTGCATTGCTGATGATGGGAGAAGGTGAAGCTTATTACCAGGGAACACGGTACAGCGGAAAAGAAGCGCTGAAGCTTGCCGGCATCCCGATACCCGGTCTCCAGGCACGCGATGGTCTTGCAACGATCAATGGCTCCAATGTTTTAACAGCCATGAGTGCAATCTTCCTTTATGATGCAAACAACTGGATGAAACAGGCCGAGATTGCCGCATCCATGTCGCTGGAGGCCATGAAGGCCAATATGAGACCATACAGTCCAAAACTTCACGAGGTAAGAGGATTTAAAGGTGCCATACGAAGTGCCGCTGCAATTTTAAAATGCGTGACCGGTGGCGATCTTGTCGAGAACAAGGTGAAATGCAAGGTCCAGGATGCTTATTCGATGCGGTCGACGCCGCAGGTGATCGGTGCCGCACATGATGCGCTGGCTTATGCACGTTCACAGGTGGAGATTGAACTGAACGGCGTCGGAGATAATCCTATTTTCTTCCCGGAAGAAGATTTGCAGCTTTCAGGTGCCAATTTCCAGGGTTCGCCCGTTTCAGTTCCGATGGACATGGCAGGCATGGTTGTGACCATGGTTTGTGTCATGTCTGAAAGAAGGATGAACCGTCTTAACAATCCTGCGCTCAGTGTTGGGTTACCTGCATTCCTGACCAAGGGTGCCGGCATGTTCAGCGGTCTCATGCTAAGCCAGTATACAGCCGATATGCAGATCGTCGAGCAGCGGATCCTTTCTGCACCGGCATCCATTCAATCCATTCCAGCCGCCGCTGACCAGGAAGATTTTGTTTCGATGGGAATGAACACTGCGTTGAAAAATTTCCAGATCCTCGATAATGCTTATGGAATTTTGGGTATTGAATTCATGGCTGCAGCCCAGGCATTGGATTTCAGGGAATATAAATTCGGAGCTGGTGTAACTAAAGCCAAAGAAGTAATCAGGAGGCATGTCGATTTCCTGGAAATTGACCGCCCGTTATACACCGATCACAATGCCATGAAAGAGCTGGTGAAGAATTGCGAAATTCTTTCTGAAGTGGAAGCACTTGTAGGTAAACTTGAATAGGGAACCCTGAGAAGATGGAAGACCAGATACAGACGAATCCGCTTGAAACGAAACCCCAGAGGTCAAAGCTCCTGACCATTCTTTGCATTCTTACCTTCATTGGCAGCGGAATGAATGTGATTTCCGGCACGCTTATTTTCCTGTTTTTTGATGCATTCAAAGTTGTGGCTGCTGAAATGGCGAAGACTTTCAACCTGCCGGGAGTTGATATGCTGACTGAGGGGCCTCGCCTGTTTTTTGCAGTCTCTGCATTGATCTATGCCGGTTCCATTGCCGGGGCAATACTTATGTGGCAACTGAGGAAGATTGGGTTTCATGTTTACACGATATCACAGATTCTCCTGGTTGTTGCGCCGATGTACTTTTATAAGCTTCCCGGGCCGGGAATTACTGATATCCTCTTTGCCGGGGTATTCGTCTTTCTCTATTCCACCAACCTAAAAACAATGTCCTGAGCAAATGGAGGAGTCCTTAAAAAATGTGGAAGAAACCGGAGTTGTGAAGCCAAAGCGCCCATTCCTGCTGACGTTGATCAGTTTATTCTCCTTCACTTTTTTTGGATTTATTTCCTTCCTTTTTCTTCTCGCACTTTTCAACTCTGGCTGGATAACCGAAGTCCTGAATAAATATCTTCCTGAGAACGTGAAGTCGCGAACAGGGATTTTCACGCTTATTCTTGCCGGGTTTGTTCTGCATGCTTTGTCTATAGCTGGATCAGCGATGATATGGCGGATGAAGAAAGCAGGATACATCATCTTTGCCATTTCAGGATTGATCATCACATCCTACCAGCTTTTTCAGACGAAAATCTCCTTCATGACAACCGGGATTTATATTGTCCTGATCATTGCTTTTGGACTCTTCTATAAAAAACTGAAGTAACAGGGTTTTTCCTATTATTTCCATTTCCTGTTCCATTTCAAGACCCATATTTACTTACAGATTTCTGCAACTTTCTCCGTAATCCTCATCACCTCCTGTGAATATTTTCACGCTGAGCAGGTCGTTTCACCAATGATTTGTGAATAAAAACGAGAAAAAAAATCAACAAATTTCTTTTCGTTTCAATTCCGGCTCCGCATTTCATTCATATTCTGTAACATTCAAGTGTTAACGATGTGTTAAAATGTGTTAACAATTAGTTAATATTATTAATATTTCACTTGACATTCAGTAAAAAAAAATTATACCTTGCATTAATTAACGGATAGACTGCAAACACAACTCCCATATATAAATTATACCGGAAGGTGTTGTATAACACCTTCCGGTAAGAGCTTTTAAATAACACAATTAACCCTTTTACTAACCAAAATTAACCGTTATGAGAAAATTTACTCTAGTCCTCGCATTGATTCTCCTTATCGGAATGCAAGGAGTTTTTGCTCAATTGCGGGTTATCACCGGAGTGGTTACATCCTCGGATGATAAAGCGCCAATTCCGGGTGTAACCATTGTTGTGAAAAGCACGACCATTGGTACTACCACCAATCTTGATGGGAAGTACACACTGGCTGTTCCCGCAAAGTATGATGCTTTGGAGTTTTCCTATGTAGGGATGAAAACCCAGCTTATCAAACTGGGTCAATCCATCACACTGGATGTTGTAATGCAACCAGACGTCATGAATATGGACGAAGTGGTTGTTACGGCAATCGGTATTCCGCGTGAGACAAAAGCGTTGAGTTATTCCGTGCAGAATGTTTCTTCCGATGATATCAGTAAAGCTGCACAAACAGACATGATCAACTCCTTACAAGGCAGGGTTTCTGACGTGCAGATAGTCAGTTCATCAGGAACTGCAGGTGCAGCATCCTATATCCAGATTCGTGGGGTTACTTCTCTGACCGGAAACAATCAACCCCTTTTTGTAGTTGATGGGGTGCCGATTGCAGGTGCCGAAACAGGCGGTTCGGTTGGCGTTGCCACTGCTAACGCTTATGACGGTGTAGGTTTGTCAAATCGTGCCATCGATATTAACCCCGACGACATTGAATCCATGAGCGTCCTGAAGGGCGGGGCAGCCACTGCACTTTATGGCTTGCGTGCTGCATCTGGCGCCGTTATTATTACAACAAAAAAAGGATCAGCAACTGCCGGTAAAAAAATATCCGTGAATTACAGTTCCTATGTCAAGTTCGATGTTGTAAGCCAGCTCCCTGCTTTACAGAATCAGTACGGTCAGGGAACTGAAGGCAGCTGGATTTCCGGTAATAAATTCAGTTGGGGTCCAAAATTAGACACCTGTGCATTATCCAGGACCAACACCGATGGAGGTCCCTGGAGTAATTATAAGTGGAATGCCTTCGACGTTGACGGAAGGATTGTCAGTAAAAGTGCAGGTGCCAATGGGCCGGTAAACACATACAGTCCTTATCAATTCTTTCAGACCGGGGTGACCACAGACAACTCGATCTCCCTGAGCGGTGGAAGCGATATTTCAACTTTCTATCTCAGCTTCTCCGACAACCAGACGAAAGGCATTATTCCAAACAATACCATGCGCAGGAATACATTCAAGATTTCGGGTGACACAAAACTCTCTGATCATTTTAAGATTTCCGGTTCTGCAAATTACATCATCACAGCCGGCGACCGGATTCAGCAGGGAAATAATACATCCGGAGTCATGCTGGGCCTTTTAAGAACACCTCCGACATTCAACAATGATGCCGGTTATGTGTTTGGATCCTCATATCTGTTACCAGATGGTTCATCATTGCCCAGTGCAGGATATGAAAGAAGTTACCGTCATGGGATTTATTATGATAACCCTTACTGGACGGTTAATATGAATACATACAAAGACGTGGTGAATCGTTTGATCGGTTCGGCACAGATAGATTACCTTGCCAACAAATGGTTATCCTTTACTTATCGTATCGGGATGGACTGGTATGGACGGAAAATAAATGATGACCTTGCAATAGGTTCATCGACCCAGCCGGCAGGTTGGTCAAAAAGAGGGGAAGAATTAAGTAAAAACTTCAATTCTGACCTTATGATGACCATTGACAAAGATTTTGCCAAGGATTTCAACATCCATGTTCTTGTCGGACAAAATATGACCCAGCAGTATTTTTCCTCACTGGATGCGCAGGCTCTTGGACTCGTAATTCCCAGTTATTATGACCTCAACAATACCACGAGCATTGCTGCCCAGGAAGTGACCAATAACCGCAGAGGAGCTGCTTTATACGGAGATGTGACCCTCGGATGGAAACACATGTTATACCTGACTGCAACTGCCAGGAATGACTGGTCGACCACACTCCCCGACGGTGCCAATTCCTTCTTCTATCCTTCAATTGGAGCAGGCTGGATCTTTACCGAGCTGCCAGGTTTGAAAGACAACAAAATTATGCCTTACGGAAAAATCCGTATCTCTTATGCTATCACAGCAAAGGATGCCCCTGTTTACTCTACATTGACACCCTATGTTTCACCTTCAATTCTTGATGGATGGACAACGGGTCTGACATGGCCTTACAACGGCACAAATGGCTATCTGAACAGCAGCGTATTGGGTAATAATCTTTTAAAACCAGAAAAGACCGGTAACTTTGAAACAGGCGTTGACCTTAAGTTTTTCCAGAACCGGATTGGTCTTTCCTATACCTTTTTCGACAATAAAACGACCGACGATATTCTCCAGGTTCCTATTGCTGCCACTACCGGTTATACTTCTGTATGGCTGAACGCAGGTTCTATCGAAACTAAAGGACATGAAGTAACCCTGGATATTGTTCCGATAAAATCCAAGAACTGGACATGGGATATCACCGCAAACTTCTCAAAGATCGACAACAAGGTGCTTTCTCTTGCTTCCGGAGTCAACCGTCTCTTCCTTGGAGGATTCACGGGTTCTGAAATTGACGCTGTTGTAGGACATCCCTACCGTACAATTTATGGATATGATTGGAAACGTGATGGCAATGGAAATGTACTGATTGGCGCCGATGGTTATCCGATTGAGTCAGAAAATGAGACTGCACTTGGTAATGTAGATCCTGACTGGACGATGGGAATCGGAAGCACCCTTCGCTGGAAAGATCTTAGTCTCTATTTCCTGGTTGACATCAAACACGGTGGAAAGATGTGGAATGGTACACGTGGAGCACTGGATTATTTCGGCACGTCCGCCGGAACACTTGACCGTAATGACATGGTTATTTTTAACGGTGTTATGGAAGCAACCGGAAAACCAAACACAATGAGTGTTCCCCTTTCACAGGATTGGTACCAGGCAGCCGGAAGCGGATTTGTTGGTGCAACTGCTCCTTATATTGAAGATGCAGGTTGGGTGAGACTGAGGACCGTTACGCTGACCTATAACATCTCAAAATTATTAAAGAACACCTTTATCCGCCAGCTGAGTGTCTATTTCTCCGGCACCAACTTATTATTGTTTACCAAATATAAGGGTGTTGATCCTGAAACAAGTCTTGCAGGCTCTGATAATGCCCAGGGTATTGATTACTTTAATATGCCGGGAACAAGGAGCTATACACTTGGCTTAAATGTGTCATTTTAATCCGGACCAATAAAAAATATTAACAAAAAACCAAATAATTATGAAAAATATAAGATTCAAATTCATTGGAGTTTTACTCCTCGTGGCTTTGGTCCTTGGTTCCTGTAAGAAATGGGTAGATACAGGGATAAATGCGAATCCGGATGCTCCAAAAGACGTTCCGATGAGTTCGCTGCTTCCGGCAATTCAAGCCAATATGGCCTATACTTTGGTAGGCGGGAATGACTACTCGCGCGTTACATCCGAATGGATGCAATATTACCAGGGAATCGCCCGTCAGTCACAGGGTGAATCCAATTACATCTGGCATGACGGCGATGTTGACAATGTATGGAATACTGCCTTTTCCGGCATCATGCAGAACCTTGTGATTATGACGAACAAGGCCAATGTTGCCAATGATAAAATGAACCTTGGAATTGCCAATGTTCTGATGGCACAATCCCTCGGGTGCGTTACCGATATCTGGGGAAATGTTCCATTTTCCCAGGCATTCCAGGGGTTGGGTCAATTAAACACACCGTTTGATCAGCAACAGGCTCTTTATCCTACAATTCTTGCACTGCTTGATGGTGCCATCTCGGATTTTCAGGCCACACCGCTCATTTATGAAAGTGGTGACCTTATGTTTCCAACCGGAGATGCTCCTTCACAAGCTGCAGCCTGGCTTAAAGCAGCTTATGGCATGAAAGCCAGGTATACATTACATCTTTGTAAAACAGATCCTGCATCCTGGGCTAACGCACTTGCCTTAATTAATGCAGGCGCTCTTGCAAGCAATGCGGATGATATGCAGTTTGCATTCGGATCAAATGTCGGCCAGCAAAATCCATTGTTCCAGTTTATGGATCAGAGAGGGGATATTGCCATGCATAAAACCTTTATAGACATGCTGAATCTGAGATTTGACCCGAGAATCACTGTCTACGCTACCGTTGCAAACAATGCAACAAATCCTTACCAGGGGGCAGACTGGGGAGCAACGGCCGATACTTTTTCATTACCAGGGGCTGGAGTTGCTTCACCAAATTCATCCGTTCTGTTCCTTACTTATGCAGAATGCCTGTTTATCAAAGCTGAATGCGAGTTTAAAGCCAATCCGGCAGATCCTCAGGTAAAAACTGATATTATTAACGGTCTGGCTGCATCCCTTGACAAATGGGGCGTCAGCAGCCCGGCATACATAGCTGGATACACTGCATACCTGGATTCTGTTAGTGGCAACAACCTTTACAAGGAGCTTATGACCCAGAAATACATTGCACTCTTTAACCAGGCTGAAACATTCAACGATTGGAGAAGAACCAATAATATCATCGGACTTTTACCAAATCCTACAATTTCGGCTGTTCAAAATGAAATTCCACGAAGATTCCCTTATTCGCTGGGAGAAAAAAGTTACAACAGCAATACACCTAACGGTGTTACACTTTGGGACCGTGTATGGTGGGACACGGCTAAAAAATAAGCCATTGATCATAAAAAAGCCGTCCTTTGGGGCGGCTTTTTTTTCATATCACCTATCCCATCCTCATTGTTTCCAATTTATTGTTCATGTCCTGAAATCCAAAAGAATAATTGAACATTCCCCGCCTGACCGGCGGGCAGAGATCAACGATATTTGAAACAGGATCGAAAATCAGAACATGTATAAGTCAATGATCATTTTGTAATCAACGAAAAATTCTTTAAACTTGCACAAGGATTAATTGAGAAGCTGCAAAACCATCCTTTGTGTTTTTATAACCATCGTATACAGCCATAGGTCTGTTGCGACTATTGACGTTTCGTTCCATTGTAAAACCATACAGCCATGAGAAAAGGTTACATTCTCCTTCTTGTTCTTTTATTCGCAGGGATCCAGTCGCTCACCGCCCAGAGAAAAATATCGGGAACGGTAACAAATTCGGCCGACAACACTCCTGTGTGGGGTGCGACAATTCAGATTAAAGGCACAGAAGTCAGCGTCACCACAGATGCCAGCGGGAATTATTCGATCAAGGTCCCTAAAAAGAAGAATGTGATCATCGTTTCCTTTGATGATATGAAGACCCAGGAGATCGAGCTGGGAGATGCCAATACCGTGGACATTATGCTTGAACCCGAGCCCAAAAAGGCTGAAAGTCTTACGGTCACAGCATTGAATATTCCCCGGGAAAAGAAAGTCCTCGGATATGCCCTGGATGAAGTCAAGGGAGAAAACCTGCAGCAGGACGGGACGGCCAATGTGATCAATTCACTATCAGGAAGGGTTGCCGGGGCACAGGTGATCAATTCACCAGGAAACCTTGCAGGATCAACCCGCATACTGTTTCGGGGAATCAATTCCATCTCCGGAAACAACCAGCCACTCATCATTGTCGACGGCATCATCATCGACAACAGCAATTACAATACTCTCAACACGGCCCGCGGTGCAGGTGGCTATGACTATGGAAACATGGGACAGGACATCAACCCGGATAATGTTGCTTCAATTTCCGTCCTGAAAGGAGCCAATGCAGCAGCTTTGTATGGTTCACGCGCGGCCAATGGCGCCATCATGATCACGACCAAGAAAGGAGAGAAACCGGAAGGAAAACAGATAGGCATCGAGTTCAATACCGGTCTGAGTTTTGAACTGGCTGGAGATCTACCAAAATACCAGAATGAATATGGCGGAGGACTTGGGGGTCTTGATCCTTCCAAATGGGAAATAAAAACATATCCTGACAACAGCGGATATTATAAGATCCCCGGCGTGGATTCACATGGAAATGCATACCAGTCGTTCGATCTTGGAAATGACTACAGTTCTGACCAGAGTTTTGGACCAAAATACACGACGACTGCAGCCCAGTTTCTGCGTGCCCGTGGCATCAGCGTCCCGGCTGGCAGTATCTATGAAAGCCAGTCTATTTATTACCGTCCCTGGAACAGCTTTGATTCCGATGACAAGGATAATTACGGGCAATCAATCGCCTGGGCAAGTCCGAAACATGATGTGAGGGACTATTTTCAAACCGGTGTGGGCTGGACAAATAATATTGCTTTTACAGGCGGTGGTGAAAACTCCCGATTCAGGCTTGGACTGGGATCTTACAATTCTTCAGGATACATGCCAAACTCTATCCTCGACAGGTACACAGTCAACCTGGGTGCAACTATTAACCTGGTTAAAAATATCCAGGTTTTCACCAATATCAATTACATCTCTACGGCTGTAAAAGGACGCTCCGAAACCGGTATTGGCGGGAACAACCCGATGGTCCAATTCAACCAGTGGGGCCAGCGGCAACTGGATATGGACGCATTAAAAAGCTACCAGTATTCAGATGGATCGCAGAGAACCTGGAACCGGACTTCAATGGATGACGGAACCCCGGTATATGCAAACAATCCATACTGGGATCAGAAGATGAATTACGAGAGTGACCAGCGAAACCGCTATTACGGGAATGTGGGCGTTTCCTGGCAGATCACAGACTGGCTGAGCGCTGTGGGAAAAGCGAACCTCGACAATTACACGTTCCGCACCCAGGAACGTGCTGCGATTGGTTCTGCTTCCGAATCGCTGTATCGGGAGGATGTTCACACCAACTCCGAACTTAACCTTGATTTCCTCTTCTTGGTTGACAAGACTTTTGCAAGATCCTGGAGACTGACAGCTAACTTCGGTGGGAACCTGATGGACCGGAACTATAAGATGAATTCAGGAGAAACAGTCGGCGGTCTTTTAGTCCCGGAAGTGTTTTCTGTCAATAACGCCTTATCCAGTATCGCTGATGATTATCATTACGAGAAGCAGATCAACAGCCTGTATGGCAGCGGAACGCTAGGCTGGAAAAATATGCTGTTCCTCGATCTTACGCTACGGAATGACTGGTCATCCGTGCTTCCTTCCAACAATAACTCAAACCTGTATCCATCGGCTGCATTAAGCTTTGTCCTCACTGAGCTTCCGGTAATCCACAAAGCCCGGTGGCTCTCCCTTGCAAAAATAAGAGGTGGCTGGGCTAAAGCCGGCAATGATTATGATCCCTACACTAACTCTTTTACAAGAGGAAATCCTGCCAATCCAAACGGATACATTTATCACTTCCCGCCAACCGAACAATATACTGTGACACCTTCGCTGGACAACCCCAACCTGAAACCCGAAGTTACCAGTTCATGGGAGATTGGTACTGAACTGCGTTTCCTGAAGAACCGCCTGGGAGTTGACTTTACATATTACAATAAAACATCGACCGACCAGATCCTGCCGGCTTCCGTTTCTGCCGCATCAGGATTTGAAACCCAGTTCATCAATGCAGGCAAGATCACGAACAAGGGAATTGAATTAGGATTTACAGCTGTTCCAATCAGGATAAAGAAATCATTTGAATGGATCCTCAATGCAAATTTCAGTAAGAACAACAGCCAGGTTGCGGACCTCATGCAGGGCATTACCAGCATACCAATCGGTGTTGGACCTTACAACATCTCGGTGAATGCAGTTGCAGGCATGGAATACGGCCAATTGATGGGAACAAATTTCATCTTCGATGAAGACGGGAACAAGGTCGTCGATAAAGACGGACGCTACCTGTCATCCGGCGTGATGGCGCTGGGCAGTGTGCTTCCCGCCTGGAACATGGGAATTGGCAATGAATTCAAGATTTTGGGTGTCGATGTAAAAATCCTGTTTGACATTCAGCATGGGGGCAAGTTCTTCTCCAATACAAAAATGTGGGGAATTTATACCGGCATGCTCGAAGAGACCACCCAGGACGATATGCGTGAGAAGGGCATCATCATTGATGCTTCCGCAGCAAAATACGTGGGCGGGAAGGTTGTTTATAATGCTGACGGAACTGCGCAGACCGTCGGGCAGAACATAAAAGTAGTGGATGCCCAAACCTGGTGCACCGATCATTACAACGGCCCCGCTGCACAAAATGTGCTTGATGCCAGTTATATCAAGCTCCGCGAGGTGACCATCAGCTATACAATCCCCGGCAGGCTGACAGGCCCGGTGAAGAATTTAAAAGTCGGGATCTTCGGAAGAAACCTTGCCACATTTGGAACCGCAATGGTTGGAATTGATCCGGAGCAAACTACCAGCTCAGGCAATATCCAGGGAATCGAAGGTGCAGGGCTGCCTTCAGCAAGAACGTTCGGATTTAATATTGGGTTTAATTTCTAGAATACCACGGAGGCACTGAGGACACTGAGGAACACGGAGAATATTTATCTAAAGCGGATACAGAAAATTCAGCTTTAACTGGTCGTTTCAAACAATGGATCGTTAAAGGTTATCGGTTGGATTGAAAATTTGAACCATTAACTCTTACCGGATAATTATTTTTTCTTTCCCGATCACCGAGCCGTTGTCGTCTGATACCACCAGGAAATACATCCCGAGACTGATGCCATTGCGATTGAAATGATAGCCGGCTGAATTAAATCTGTCCTGGTAAATCAGTATCCCCATGGAATTATACAATTCAACCGTTAACATTTCCTTATACTTTAGCCCTCCGATCCTGATCTCAGCAGTGCTTTCAATAGGGTTTGGCAGGACGATTAAAAAAGTCGTTTCTTCATTCGGTACCGGTTGAGTGCCCAAAAGCTCACTGCAATCTGCAGCGACAGGGGTTCCCCAGGTCAGGTTCCCTTTTTTATAATAAACAAGTGACTGAGAGCTAAACCCCCAACTGCTGGGAGAAGAATAGCTATTGTACGTACATCCCAGACCAGGTGAATAATCCCTGGTGATCTTATCCCCCATTGGAGAATTGATCCAGCAATGAGAGCCTCCGGAATAATAAAAAAAATCGCTTGAAATGCCCTTTACCAAAGGAGTTCTGGAAAAGTAATCCCCTCCGTAAAACTCATCCGGAAGGCGTGAATAAGTAAGATCACCATCCAGGCCTATAAAGTTATAGGTGACATTGGTTGTATTATGAGTTCTTTGAACGCCACTAAGTTCTGAATATTGGAATTCACATGTTTCCATTAGGTAAATTACTGAATCCAGATTCCCAAAGATGGTCTTGCCCAGGATGGTCTTAATGGTGTTCCACCAGCTTGTTTTGCCCTGGCTGTTTGAATTTCCGGAATATTGATAAACATCACCTACATCAAAATTATATACGTCCTTCATGGTAAAATCCTGCACTCCCAAACCTGATCCCGTTTTCCCGGAAACTGTATAAAAAATGGTTCCGGAAGGGATAAAGTAGACATCAAGCATTTTTGAAAGTCCATAATGACCGGATAATTTGATGAACTTGTTGTTAAGGAAATGTGCGATGTTATTGTTCCCGAAGTTTTTCGCCTGGAAAGAAATTACTTTGACCTGGTCAGGAAGTCCCAGGATACTATCTGAAATTATATCAGTTATTTTTGCCTGGATGTACCCGGTTCCGCGAATGTCACAGAATTTCCATGTTTCATTAAGTGCCGCCTGGGAATTGATCTTTACAGTATCATTGTACCTGTTAAAGAAATAAAACCAACCATCGTGTTTTTTAAAGATCTTCATTCCAAGGACACTGCCATTGGTGGTGTCGCTGCAATCAAAACTCATGTATCCATCAAAGGTATCCCTGATTGCCCGGTATGACTGAAAAATTGTATCCCCGTTCCCCTGGAGATGGATTGAATCCAGGCGGAATGCCTTTAATTCAGTGAGGGAATCCTGGAAAAAAGTTATCCCGGGTGAACAGATATTCTGGTAATTCTGTGACTGTACAAAAAATGGAAGGAAGACCAGGATGAAAAGTATCTGTTTTTTCATGTGTATGATTTAATGCCGGAATAAATATAATGAATTTATTCCTTTCCCGGGTGGGGATTTTGTAATTCATGCATTCATATTGCTGCAGGGACTGATCAAAAAGGAAGATTTACCACTGAGGCACGGAGAACACGGAGGAACTCGGAGAAGAAACTGACTAAAGCCATTTTTGTTTCCGGTACCATTCGATGGTTTCCTGTACTCCTTTTTCAAGATCATAGTCGGCATTGAAATTGAAATCCTGCTGAAGCGCTTCAGTTTCACAACGCCAGTTGATGCTGCTCAGGACCTTGTACTTGTCGGTATTCAGCGTGGGCATCGATCCCCAGAGTCCGTATAATTTTTCAAGTCCGAATGCCAGTTGCCGTACAATCCCTGAAGGAACGGTGATCTTTATGGTTTTTTTCCGGAGAATCCGCTTTGTGATCTCGGCGAAGGTTTGGGTATCATATTCCTTCCCGTCCGAAACAAAATATGATTTCCTGACTACAGGCGATACTGCTGAATCAAAGATCACCCGGACCAGGTCTTTCACATAGATGAATGTCAGGATCTGTTTTTTCGAACCGATGTATGTCTCGAGTCCTCTGTTCATAGTCTTGAAGAAAACATAATAATCCTTTTCACGTGGTCCGTACACGCCCGTCGGACGCATGATGATCCATGGGAAATCGGTAAGTGAAATAATGTGCTTTTCGGCTTCCAGCTTGCTCTTGCCATATAATTCAATGGGTTTGGGCTCATGTGAAAGCATGACCGGCTGCATGGTCACCGGGTCACCGGGACCGAAGGCTGCAAGACTGCTGGTATAGATGAATTTTTCAGGTACCATGCCGGTTTGTATGAGCGCCTCAATAAAATTTTTCGTGTTCTGAAAATTGACCCGGTAAAAATCCTCTTTTCTCCGGGCCTTGGTCAATCCCGCGTTGTGGATGATGTACTTAAACCGGAGATTGTTTTTTTTGCACTCATCAAGTGTAGCAGTAATCTTTTCCACTGATGAAAAATCAAATTCGATAAACCGGATTGCCGGATCCTGCAAATATTCCTTTGAACTCGATTTACGTATACCGGCATAGACCGTGAACTTCCGTTTCAGTCCTTCCTCTACAAGGAAACTGCCGATGAAACCGCTGGCACCGGTGATTAGAACATTTTCCATCTTATTAAAAATGCCTGATCCAGCAGCGGCGTGTCAGGTGTTGCCTTCCGTCGAAATTCTTCCAGATCGTGAGTGCCTTTGCATTGTCTTCCAGCTGGGGATTTGTGACAGCCTTCTTGATTCCATTCGCGATATAGGCTTTCTGCAGTTCATTATAATACAATGCATTTATTCCCTTTCCATGATAATCGGGACGAACGCCATTCACATACATATCAATCAGGTCATTCTTTTTCATTGCTCTCAGGATGTACCAGAAACCAATCGGGAATAGTCGTCCGTTGGATTTCTGCAGGGCTTTGGTCAGTGAAGGCATCGAGATCCCGAACCCTATCACATCATCTTTCTGATCGATCACAAACGAAACATATTGCGGACGGATGAAGCCAAAATAAGCCTTTACATACATGTCCATCTGTTTATCCGTAAGGGCAGTGAAACCATACAGCTCATTGAAAGCCAGGTTCAGCATGGCAAACATCTTATGGGCATAGGGAAGCAGTTCCTTTGCTTTCTTTGCTTTCACCACGCGGAGATTGTATTTCTCCATCACCAGCTTTGAAAGACGTTCGACCTTATCCGGAATCTGGTCCGGAACATTGAACTCATACTGGACCCAGTCGGCGGCTTTCTCAAAACCATGCCGGGTCATGTGATCCACATAATATTGGTAGTTGTATATTGAAGCCAGCGTTGAAAGCTCATCAAATCCCTTGATCAGCATGCCCTCATTGTCCATGTCGGAGAAACCCAGCGGTCCGTGAATGCCAACCATTCCTTTTTCCCTGCCCCAGTTTTCTACAGTCTGCAGAAGCTTCAGGGAAACCTGAGGATCATCGATGAAATCGATCCAGCCAAAGCGGACCAGTTTCTCATTCCAGCGTTCATTGGCTTTATGGTTGATGATGCCGGCTATTCTGCCGACAATCTTTTTGCCATCCATTGCAAGCCAGTATTCAGCTTCACAAAAGTCGAAGGCAGGGTTCTTTTCCTTTGACAACGTATTTTTTTCATCCATCCGCATGGGAGGACACCAGTATTGATTTCCCTTGTACAAATCATAGATGAAACCAATAAATAAGTTAAGGTCATGCTTTGTTGTGACCTTCCTGATCTGAATTTCCATTGTACTAAGTTTTCGAAGTTTACTGAATGATCTTCAGTTTTTTCCCGATTTTCGATATTTTTTCCAGGGCAGTATCCACCTGGTCCTTTGTATGGGTTGCCATCAGCGAGAACCGGATAAGTGTAGAATCCTTATCTACAGCTGGTGCCACCACAGGATTCACAAATACTCCTTCATCCAGTAACATTTTCGTGAGCATGAGTGTCTTCATGTTGTCGCGGATGTATAAAGGAATGATGGGTGTTTCAGTCGAACCAATATCAAAACCGAGGCGCCTGAAGTTGTCGATCGCATAGTTAGTGATCTCCCAGAGGTTTTTGATTCTTTCTGGTTCACTCTTGATGATCTCGAGTGCAGCGAGCACTGAAGCTGCAGAAGCCGGTGTCATGCTGGCGCTGAAGATCAGCGTACGGGAATGATGCTTGATGTAGTTGATGGTATCAAAATCGCTCGCGATGAATCCGCCCAGTGAAGCCAGGGATTTGCTGAAAGTTCCCATGATCAGGTCGACCTTATCCGTCAGTCCGAAATGGGAAGCTGTTCCGGATCCATGTTCTCCGATAACACCAATTGAATGGGCATCGTCAACCATCACCGTTGCTTCATATTTTTCGGCCAGTTTTACAATGCCCGGCAGATCGGCGATATCGCCGTCCATGCTGAAAATTCCGTCAACTACGATCAGCTTTATACGGTTTGGCTCGCATTTTTTAAGCACTTTTTCGAGGGAGGACATGTCGTTATGCCGGAACTTCAAAACCTTTGCAAAGGACAGTCGCGTGGCTTCGATGATGGAAGCATGATCCAGTTCATCGATCAGGATGTAATCATTCCTGCCTGTTACCGTCGGGATGACGCCAAGGTTAACCTGGAACCCGGTGCTGAACACGAGGGTAGCATCTTTATTCACATACTCGGCCAGTTTCTTTTCCAGTTCGATGTGAATGTCGAGTGTTCCATTGAGGAACCGCGAACCGGCACAACCCGATCCGTATTTTTCAATGGCTTTGATTGCCGCTTCCTTGATCTTCGGATGATTGGTCAGCCCCATATAACTATTGGAACCGAACATCAGTACTTTTTTTCCCTTGATGGTAACGACGGTATCCTGGTCTGACTGGATCTCCCTGAAAAAGGGATAAATTCCCATTTTGGTTACCTTCTGCGGTTCCGTATAATGTGAAGTCTTTCTTTGTAAAATCCTCATAATAAAATTATCTGGTGTTACAGGGAGTAGAAAAGTGGGCAAATTTAAAAAAATTAAACATCAAGTCCTGATGTTTTTATCAGCTATATCCCTGCCGGCCTTTAAAGCCTTCAGGTTAAGCTGTACGATCTCGTCACCTTTGGATTGAAAAATAAACCGGATTGCATCTTCCAGTTTGCTGAATTCCATTCCCAGGAACGGCGAAGCTGCTCCAAGAATCACGGTGTTGGCTACTTTTGGAGAACCGGCTTCTTTTGCCAGTTCTTCTGCATCCAGTGCAATATGATGCGGAAGCTTGTGAATTTCTTGCATCACCTTCTCTATATCCGGGTATTCGGGAATGTTAATAAAAGGCTTTATGCTGGTTATTACCCATCCTTCCGGTGAAAGATAAGGCAGGTAACGAAGCGATTCCAATGGCTCAACTGCAATGATAAGATCAGCTTTGCCGCATGGAATAAGATCGGAAGCAATTTCCTTATCTGAGATCCTCAGGTTGGATTGCACATCCCCACCTCTTACGCTCATGCCATGGACTTCGGATTGCTTGAGGAAGAAACCCGCCTCCAGTGCAGCATATCCAATCACCGCTGCAATTGAAATAATTCCCTGTCCACCAACTCCGGCAAGGATAATATCTTTTTTCATGGATTAAGTAGTTTGCTTGTTTTTGAACTTTTCGCGCATTCTTTTATCAAGTGAAACGATGCATTCACGCCGCGGGATAATCACTGAAACGCCCTGGTAGGCCAGTTCCTGCTTGATGATGCTGACATTCTCCTCATGATTTTTTTTCAGCGGTTTCAGGATACGCAGATGCTCAGGATCAACGCCGATCCCTTTGCAGATATCCTCAAGTCGTCCGAAGGCAGGAGAATCCTGTCCACCTGTCATTGCAGTTGTATCATTATCCAGGATGAACAGGGTAATGGCTGATTTATCATTGATGGCATCCAGGAGACCGGTCATGCCGGAATGTGTAAATGTCGAATCCCCGATCACTGCAATGGATGGTGACAATCCTGCATCTGCCGCTCCCTTTGCCATGGTGATTGAAGCGCCCATATCAACACACGAATTGATCGCTTCATAAGGTTTCAGGGCTCCAAGCGTGTAACAACCGATATCGGAAAAAACATGTCCCGGTGGTACTTCTGCCAGGGCTTCATTCAATGCCTTGTAGGAATCAATATGCGGACAGCCATTACAAAGTGAAGGCGGGCGGCCCATCATGAGTCCGGGAACTGCAGGGCCTTTGGTCTCAACCATGCCAAGCGCAGCTGCCAGGATATTTGGTGTCAGTTCACCATCACGTGGAATGGTTCCATCCAACCGGCCTTTTACGGTCAATCCACGACCAAGAAATCCTTTCAGAACTTCCTCCACCACAGGGTAGCCATCTTCAACCACCAGTATCGACCCGCATTCATTGGCCAATTTTTCAATCATTTTCTTTGGAAGCGGGTACTGGCTGATCTTCAGAACAGGATAAGGAACAACCCGTTCGGGGTAATTTTCCATTAAATAATTGATGCCGATACCGCAAACAATAATTCCCATTGACTTGTCGGGGCCATCTATATACCTGTTAAAACCTGCAGTTTCAGATTCCTGTTCAAAAAGTGATTGTGCGTTTAGAAGATTTCTATATCTCTTCCGGGCAATTGCCGGCAAAAGAACAAACTGCCTGTGGTCAGAAGGCAATTTCACTTCATTCTGAAGACGTGCATCTCTCCTGGTCACACCTGAGCGTGAATGAGCAAGCCGTGTAGTAATTCTGAGCAGAACAGGGATTTTATATTTTTCGGAGAATTCGAAACCATAATGAACCATGTCGTATGCTTCCTGCTGGCTCGAAGGTTCCAGGATCGGGATGAGCGAAAATTTTCCGAAGAACCTTGAGTCCTGTTCATTTTGCGAAGAATGCATGGAAGGATCGTCGGCTGCCACCACGATGATGCCACCATTGGCACCTGTGATCGCGGAATTGATGAACGGATCTGCAGCGACATTCAAACCAACATGCTTCATGCAAACCATGGCTCTTTTTCCGCAGTATGACATTCCCAGGGCAGCCTCCATGGCAGTTTTCTCATTTGCTGACCAGGTAGAATGAACGTTATTATTTTTAGCCTGTTTTGAATTCTGAACAAATTCGGTGATTTCTGTAGAGGGAGTACCCGGATATGCATAAATTCCTGATAACCCGGCATCGAGAGCACCCTGGGCAATTGCCTCATCACCCAGGAGTAATTGTTTTTGCATAATAGCCTTTTGTTTTATCGTATCGACAAATGTAAGAATAATTTCTAAAACAACTAATCACATCAGGATTAGGTATTCCAATCCAAATCATCAGTAATTCAGACAGGATTGAAATAGGAGAATCCCGCTGATTTTTTTTATTTAGTCTCCGATAATACATACTTTTGCAAGAAATTTGAATAAGAATCTTTTTTTTCTTTTATGAATTATAGAATTTTACTGCTTCATACCCTCATTCTGTCGCTTCTGCTTGTTGCTTCCTTTCAAAATTCGTTTGGTCAGACCGGGACCATCCGGGGATTTGTATACGAAACAGAAACCGGGGAACCGGTAATTTTTACCAATGTTTACCTGTATAAAACATCGATGGGCGCTGCAACCGATATCAACGGGTATTTCGCCATCACGAAAATCCCCTCAGGTCAGTATACACTGATGGTTTCGTACATGGGGTTTGACACCTTACGGTTTCCCGTCACCATCAAAGCGAACGAATTGATCACAAAAAAACTGTTTTTGACAAAATCAACCTTTAACCTCGGTGAAATCAACATCTCCGCGGCAAGATCGGATAAGAAAGCAGAAACCCAGACGTCCATCATCAAGATTTCACCCAAAGATATCCAGCAAATCCCGTCCATTGGCGGACAGCCGGATCTTGCACAGTATCTGCAGGTACTTCCCGGCGTTATTTTCAGCGGCGACCAGGGAGGACAGCTTTACATCAGGGGAGGCCCACCGGTACAGAACAAGGTTTTGCTGGACGGGATGGTTGTTTATAATCCATTTCATTCCATCGGTCTGTTCTCTGTATTCGATGTGGACATCCTCAAGAACGTTGAAGTTTACACGGGCGGGTTCAATGCCGAATATGGCGGAAGGATCTCATCCATCATGGATATCACCACGCGCGACGGGAACAAGAACCACATCGCGGGCAAGATTGATGTCAGCACGTTTGGGGCAAAAGTGCTGCTGGAAGGGCCGATTGCCAGGGCAAAGACCGAAGACGGAACCAGTACGTCATTCATTCTTTCCGTTAAGAATTCGTACCTTGAACAAAGCTCCAAGATTTTCTACAAATACATTGATGAAAACGGGCTTCCTTACAACTACCTGGATATTTATGGAAAAATCTCCATCAACGCTTCCAATGGAAGCAAGGTGAATTTTTACGGATTCAACTTTTCCGACCAGGTGAAGTATAAAATTCTTCAGAACTATAACTGGGATGCCTATGGCGGAGGAATGAACTTTGTGGTTATCCCGGGGAAATCGCCGGTTCTGCTCGAAGGCAACCTGGCTTACTCCAGCTATAAAGTGAACCTGACAGAAACGAATCAAACGCCTATGATGAGTTCAATTGCAGGGTTCAATGCGGGTTTCCACTTTACTTATTTCTTTGGAAAAAATTCTTTGAAGTATGGCGTGGAGATCAGCGGGTATAAAACCGTATTGAATTTCTTTAACCCGGTTAACCGTAACATTGATCTCACACAAAACACAACGGATCCTTCCATTTATGCAAAATACAAGTGGATCGCAGGCAAACTTATCATAGAGCCGGGTCTCCGCTTGCAGTATTATGCTTCACTTTCTGAGATTTCCCTGGAACCACGTCTTTCCATGAAGTATAATGTGACCGATCATTTCCGCCTAAAGATGGCCGCAGGCATGTATTCGCAAAACCTGATCAGCACAACATACGAGAATGATGTCGTGAGTCTCTTTTATGGGTTTATTTCAGGACCGGATAATCTTCCTTCCACATTTGAAGGAAAACCTGTTACCAGCAAGCTTCAGAAATCGGACCAGGTAGTTCTTGGCTTTGAACTTGACGTCACCAAAAACATCTTCCTGAATGTTGAAGGATATTATAAATATTATCCGCAGCTGACTACTATGAACAGGAATAAAGTGTATGATGACAATGCGCAGAATGCCGATAAACCGGATATTCTCAAAAAGGATTTCGTGATTGAGAAAGGCGATGCAGAAGGCGTTGATGTTTCGCTTCGGTATGACATCAACCGTTTTCATTTCTGGGCCGTTTATTCGCTTTGCTTTATCCACCGGAATGATGGGATTACAACCTATGTCCCTACGTATGACCGCAGGCACAATGTCAACCTGACCAGTACGTTCCTCTTTGGAAAACACCAGTCATGGGAACTGGATGCACGGTGGAATTACGGATCCGGGTTTCCGTTTACCCAGACTGCCGGTTACTATGAGCAGGTCAATTTTGAAAATATCGGCAGCAACTACATCAACCAGAATGGCAAGTTGGGAATCATCTATTCAGATTTCAACCAGGGACGTCTCCCCTATTACAGCCGTGTTGACCTCAACTTAAAGAAGACCTTTATTTTCGGAAAGAAAAAGAACACCAAATTTGAGATCAATGCCAGTGTAACCAATGCGCTTGACCAGGAAAACATTTTCTATGTTGACAGGGTCACCAATGACAAGATTTACCAACTGCCGCTGATGCCAAGCCTGGGGTTAAGTTTCTCCTTTTAATTTAAATAGTCTATATTTGTATTTATCATTATCGTTCTCTGAAGTATAAAACTATTACTGGATCCTTTGTAAAAAGTATTAACCAAGAAAACATCGTATGGAAAATATTGACATGAAGGCATTGGGTATGATTGAGACCAGGGGTTTTGCAGCCATGGTCGAAGCCTCGGATGCCATGGTAAAAGCTGCAAAAGTTGAGTTGATCGGGTATGAAAAGATCGGTGGCGGATACGTCACAGCCATTGTCCGTGGCGATGTTGCAGCTGTAAGAGCGGCTGTGGATGCCGGCGTCAAGGCTGGCGAGAAAGTCGGGCAGATCATTTCAACCCATGTGATCCCAAGACCGCATGATAACCTGGATAGCGCGTTACCATTGGGGGCAAAAATAATCAGGAAAGGAAAATAACTTAAAAAGGACATCAATCATGGTTGATTTAAGAACATACATTTTTTTGGATTCGCTGCAATTGCAGATGGCTTCATACTTAGCCACCGTGTCGAGAGGTTACCTCCCCGTTGGCGGCCAGGCATGCTGCATCATTGAAATTGCTCCCGGGATCGAGATCAATACACTTACGGATATCGCGCTCAAAGCAACCAGTGTCACACCAGGCATGCAGATTGTTGAAAGAGCCTACGGAATGCTGGAAGTTCATTCGAACAGCCAGGGAGAAACGCGTACGGCCGGGCAGGCAGTATTGAATGCAATCGGGAAAAACGAAGACGACCGGCTTAAGCCAAGGATCCTGACCAGCCAGCTGATCAAGAATGTGGAAGATCATCATGCACAGCTGATCAACAGGACACGCATGGGGATGATGCTGCTGAGAGGCGACACGCTTTTTGTGCTCGAGGTTGAACCGGCAGGTTATGCATATTTTGCTGCCAATGAAGCTGAAAAATCTGCACGCATCAACATCATCGATGTGATGGGATTTGGAAAATTCGGGCGGGTATACATCGGCGGAGAAGAAGCTGAAGTGCTGGAATGCAAGAAGACCGTCGAAAAACGCCTGGCTGAGGTCTCCGGCAGATCAACCAAAGAAGACTATAAATAAATTCTAACAATAAATTCTAAAAAACACGAAAATGAGTGAGAATATAACTGATGCATTGGGAATGATTGAAACCCGCGGGTTTACTGCAATGGTAGTCGCTTCAGATGCCATGGTCAAGGCAGCAAAAGTTGAACTGATCGGGTATGAAAAAATTGGCGGCGGGTTTGTAACTGCGATTGTCCGTGGGGATGTTGCATCTGTGAAGGCTGCTGTTGACGCAGGTTTGATGGCTGCGGAAAAAGTAGGTGAGATTGTTTCCTCGCACATCATTCCAAGACCGCACAACAATGTTGATTCTGCACTTCCTTTAGGAAGAGGAACATCGAAAAAATAACCGGTTAATTTCATCCATCACAGAAGGAACATGATACTAGCAAAAGTCATAGGAACTGTTGTTTCCAGTCAAAAATCACAGAATCTCGAAGGAGTGAAATTCCTGCTTCTCGAAAAAATTGATCCTGTGACGTTGAAAGGAAAGAATGATTTTGTGGTTTCAATCGACAGTGTCGGGGCCGGAATTGGCGAGATTGTATTCTATGTTTCGGGCAGCAGCGCCAGGTTTACCAAGGCTACGGAAGGTAAGCCGGCAGACTCGGCGGTGATAGCCATCGTTGATTTCATCGAGAAAGATGGAGTCTATACTTTCGAAAAAAACAAATAGGAAACCGCTGCATGATCCTGGGAAAAATTGTTGGAACCATTGTCACCAGTACAAAAGCTGATGGCTTCGAAGGTGTGAGATACCTCCTCGTCGATAAAAGCAACCAGCGGGGAGAAACCAAAGGTGATTACATCGTGGCGCTCGACCTGATCGGGGCAAACCATGGCGAACTGGTAATGATCTCTGAGAGCACATCGGCCAGGGAAACACTCATGACCACAAACAAGCCTGTGGATGCGCTGATTGTCGGCATCATTGATGTAATTGACGAAAATGATACCGTGGTTTACAAGAAATGATTCCTGACTAATCACCAATCACTATTCACTGCTTACTTTACACTTTAACTATTCACTTTTCACTATTCACTATTCACTGATCAAACTAAATGGACTTGATTGTTTTAGGCGTCCTGGAATTTAGCAGCATTGCGATCGGAATTCAAGCGCTGGACGAGATGCTGAAGGTTGCGCCGATAAAGATCATGGAGGCACGAACGATGTGCCCCGGAAAGTATTTAGTTGTGTTCAGTGGTGATGTAGCCTCGGTGGAGTTTTCGTTCAGGAAAGGACTTGAAATTGGAAAGGATCTGATCGTTGACAGTTTGTTTCTTCCCCAGGTTCATGAATCAGTGATCCCTGCAATCGGCAAAATTATTTCTTCAGAAGAATGGAATGCCATCGGGATCATTGAAACGTTGTCGGTGACCGCGAGCATTGAAGCGGCTGACATTGCTGCAAAAGTCGGCGGGATCCGGATCGTTGAAATCAGGCTGGCCATTGGGTTTGGCGGAAAATCTTACGTCAAGATCCAGGGTTACCTTGATGCCGTGGAAGCTGCTGTTGAAGCAGGATCTGCAAAAGCGATCAGCAAAGGGCAATTGTGTATGAAGACGATCATACCAAGGCCACACAATGAATTGAAATCATTTTTCATGAGTATTTGATAAACAATGGAAAACCTGGAACAGAACATACGGCAGTTAGTTGAAGAGGTTGTCAGAAGCATGAACCTGAATCTTCCGAAGCAGGATGACAATAAGACATCAGGTGTTTTTTCAAACATTGGTCAGGCGATAACCGCGGCCGAAACTGCCTATTTTGAACTTGGCAGAACAAGCCTCGAGACAAGAATAAAGATCATAGAGAATATCCGGAAAGTTGCCCTTGCCAACAATGAGACCCTTGCAAAAATGGCTCAGTCAGAAACCGGGCTGGGCCGCTGGGAAGATAAAATTGCAAAAAATGAACTCGGGATATTGAAGACCCCGGGAGTTGAAGATATACAGCCGGAAGCCTATTCCGATGATTTTGGAATAACGTTTGTGGAAAAAGCACCTTACGGTGTGATCGGGTCGATTACACCTAGCACCAACCCGGTTGTGACGATCATCAGCAACAGCATCGGGATGATTGCTGCCGGAAATGCCGTTACATTCAATCCGCATCCATCGGCAAAAAAAGTTTCGGCACATCTCATAAGTCTCCTCAACAAAGCAATTGTTGAGGCAGGCGGTCCGGTTAACCTGCTGACCTGCATCGACGAACCTACCATCGAATCTGCAAAAGAACTCATGTCGCACCCGAAGATCGCGATCCTCGTTGTAACCGGTGGCCCGGCAGTTGTGAAAGTCGCCATGAACAGCGGGAAGAAAGTTATTGCTGCAGGACCGGGAAATCCGCCATGCATCGTAGATGAAACCGCAGATATTGCAAAAGCAGGGAAACACATCGTGGATGGCGCCAGCTTTGACAATAACGTAATCTGCATTTGCGAAAAAGAGATCCTGTGCGTCGCTTCTGTTGCTGATAAGCTGAAGGAAGAAATGAAGAAGCACGGTGCTTACGAACTGAATGAAGAACAGACCCGGCAGATCACTGCGCTGGTCATCACGGATCCCGGCCTTCCCGGGTGCGAAGGTATCTCGAACAAGAAATATATTGGCAAGAATGCCGCGGATATTGCCCAGGCTATCGGGCTGACTGTTCCGCAATCGACCCGGTTGTTATTGTGCGAGGTCGGAAGTGATCATCCGCTGGTATGGACAGAACAGCTGATGCCGGTCATGCCGCTGGTAAGAATGAAAGATGTGGATGCAGCGATTGATCTTGCTATAAAATGTGAGCACGGATTCCGGCATACGGCCATCATGCATTCATTGAATATTGCCAAGCTCAGCAAGATGGCCAAAGCTTCCAATTGTTCAATATTTATTAAAAACGGACCAAGTTATGCCGGGCTGGGGTTTGGTGGAGCCGGGTTTGCTTCCTTCACTATTGCAAGTCCGACAGGCGAAGGCGTAACAAGAGCAAGAACTTTTACAAGGGAAAGGCGTTGTACTGTTGTTGATTATTTCAGGATAATTTAATTCTAATGTGACCTATTGTGCCTATTGTGGTAAACTCTTTTCTGGCACAATAATAATAATGAACTCAATTTAAGAAGATGAAACTCGGAATCGTAACAGGACGCGTAATCAGCACTCACAAGGTTGAATCCTTTGAAGGATTGAAATTGTTGCTGCTTCAGCCTGTCGATGAAAACCTTGAGAAAGCCGGCGATCCTATCGTGGTTGTTGATACCATCCAGGCCGGAACCGGAAGCCTGGTCTATTATGAAACGAGCAAGGAAGCAAGTCGTGTGCTTGAAACGCGAATGAATCCCTGTGATGCAGCCATCATGGGAATTGTTGATGAACTGTTTGTGAAAGATCAAAAATGATACTTGGAAAAGTCATAGGAAATGTTGTTTCAACGATCATGGCCCCGGGTTATGAATCGAAGAAATTATTGCTCATCCAGCCGGTCGATCCTTCCGGGAAGCCCAAAGGGAAGTCTTTCCTGGCTGTTGATACAGTCCAGGCCGGCGTCGGGGATATCGTGCTGACGCTGGATGAAGGGAATTCTGCACGAGCCATTCTGAAAGAACCAGCATCACTGACGATAAAATTAGTAGTTGCCGGTATTGTTGACGAAGTATCATTGTAAATTCAATCCTGATGGAAAATACTCCGGATAAAAGCGATTCAATCAACCAGTCGGACAATGTCAGAAGTGTCGCAATTGGTGCTGATCATGGCTCGTATGATGCCAAGGAGATGTTGAAAATATACCTGCAAAGCCTGGGATACCTGGTCGTTGATGTCGGAACGAACAACAGCAAAGAGAAAGTTGATTACCCTGATTTTGCTGTCAACGTTGCAAAAGAAGTAGCCACCGGCCATTGTGACCGTGGGATCATGCTGGATGCGGCCGGGATCGGTTCTTCCATGGTGTGTAATAAGGTTCACGGGATCAGGGCTGCTTTATGCTGGAGTGAAAAAACCATCAAAAACAGCCGTGAGCATAATAATGCCAATGTTCTTACATTAGGCACGGCACAGCACTCTTCGGGAGAATTATGCCTGATGGCAAAGCTTTGGCTGGAAACAAGATTTGAAGGCGGAAGGCACTGGCCGAGAATAAATAAAATGATGGCAGTAGAAAAAATGAGGAGTTTTTATGGAACATGATGAATTGATTGACAGGATCACCAACGAGGTGATGGCCCGCCTGAATGAAAAGATGAAGTTGCAGGATCCAAAGAAACAGGAATCTCATGCATCAGTTCAAAAAACATTTACACCTGCTGAGCTTGCCGGGTACATTGATCATACGTTACTGAAACCCGAAGCCGTAGTTTCCCAGTTTGAACAGTTGTGCAATGAAGCCATCAAGTATAAGTTCATGTCGGTTTGCGTGAATTCGGGATGGGTCCCCTTTGTCGCGAAAAAGCTTAGAGGGACAGGTGTAAAAGTTTGTTCCGTCGTCGGTTTTCCATTGGGAGAAATGGATACACGCAGCAAGGCATTCGAAACCCGGAGTGCAATCTCAAGCGGGGCCAACGAAATTGACATGGTTATCAATGTCAGTGCCCTGAAATCACGCGATCTGAAGCTAGTCGAGGAGGATATCCGTGCTATTAAGAGAGCATGCAGAAGCAACACGATCTTAAAAGTGATCATTGAAACAGTTTTCCTGACCGATGAAGAAAAAGTGCTGGCATGTGAAATTGCTAAAAAAGCAGATGCGGATTTTGTGAAAACCAGCACGGGTTTTTCAGGCGGTGGCGCAACTGTCCAGGATATAATGCTGATGCGGAGAGTGGTCGGCCCAAACATCGGTGTCAAAGCCAGTGGCGGGATCAAGACGTTCGACCAGGCCGTCGCGCTGATCAATGCCGGGGCAAACCGGCTCGGATGTGGAGCCAGTGTTGCAATCATAACAGGAGCAAAAACTGACGGCAACTATTGATAAAGGAACTGGGCATTTTTATACAAAGACGCTATATATCCATCCATCATGAAAAAGTCAATCAGGTTTTCAATCTTTGTCCTTCTTGGGCTCTGTGCAATTGAATCATGTACCAAAACTGACACTACTCCTTCTTCGTCCGGTGATGACAGGGCTAAATTCCTGGGGACCTGGAATGTCAATGAATCGTACCAGAAAATAAATTATGATGTGACGATCATTGCCGACCCCAACGAATCAAGCCGTGTCCTGATTGATAAATTTGCAGGGCAGCCTACCGGAAACAGGGCCACAGCCGTCATCTCGGGAAACTCGATCACGCTTGATGCAAACCAGAATGTAGGCGGGGCAACAAATGTCAGTGGGAACGGTTCAATGTCAGGAACCACCAGGATCAACTGGACTTATACGTTTCTGCAGGGCGGTGATGCATTCAGTGCCACTGCAACCTATACCAAAAAATAAGCTATTTTTTCCGCTTTGTGATTCCCGGCTTTTGAAGTCTGACCCTTCTGTCCAACTCGGTTTTCACATCTTCATAGATCAGGAAGAACTGTTCTGAATCATTAAGGTAGTTTGCCAGGTTTAAACGGAATCGTTTGCCGGTCATGTGATACTTTGAAAACAGCTCATTATAATAGAAAACCGACATCTCCTGCTCATTTATTCCTTTCTTTTTTACCTCCTGCAGTGCAGCTTCCATCACATGAATATCGGCAATCATCTGAACCATCTGGCTGCGGGAAATAATTGAATCTGCAGGAATATCGTATTGGGCAACGACAGTTTTGTGCCTGCCGCATGAAGAAATGACCAGGAGTAGACAAAGGAAGAAGAAATAAGTTAATACCCTACTTCTTTCTTTCCTCATAGGTTTTGTTGAGTGCATTTAATACGTCTTTCGTAATATCCAGCGTATCGTTGGCAACAAGGATTTCACCGGCAGACTTCAATCCCATGATGTAATCATACTTGTAGGTCTTGTTATAGCGCTTGAGAAAATTCGTGACGGTATCCAGAAGCGTAAGGTTCATCTTCATCTCCTTGTCGGCAACCTGCTGGGTGTACCGGTCTTTTTTGTCAACCAGCGCCTGTTGCTTTTGCATCAGTTTTTCATAGATCACCTTGGCTTTATCTTCGGAGATGGCATTGGCTGCAACCTGTTTCTGAAAATCTGCGGCCTCTTTTTCAAATGCAGCCTGCTCACCAAGAATCTCATTCTGCATACGTTTTCCGGTTGCCTCGAGATCACCTCGTAAAATCTTGATGAACTCATATTTTGAATTCAGCGAGTCGATATTTACAAAAACAACCGAGGTGGATTTTGTCCCGGCCTTTTGAAACGCAATAGGAATCGCTTTTTCCGGTTTTTTTGAAGTCAGGAAGAGAACATAAAGTACTACCAGGCCTATAAGCAATACCCATTCCACGAATGTAGGTGCCGAAAAAAATGGTTTCCCTGATGCCGGTGTTTTTTCCTCCGGCTGAAATGTATGTAATTCTTCACTTGCCTGAACGTCTTCAGGTCTTTCCAAGTTTTCATCTTGCATGGTCTGGATTTTTAATTACCTAATTCTGACATGAACTTGATCCTCATCAACCGGATCTCTTCTTCTGTAAATTCATTCTCGCCTAAACTTTTCAGTGCATCATCAATTGAGTCTGATTCGGCTTCGCGAAAGTATTCAAATATTTCTTCCTGGTGGTATGGATCCACAAATTCATCGATATAATACTGGATGTCAATTTTCGTTCCTGATCCAACAATGCTTTCAATTTCTGTAAGCAATTCCGAAAGGCTGATGTTCTTTGCGTAGGCAATATCTTCGAGTGCAATTTTACGGTCGATGTTCTGGATGACATAAACTTTCAGCCCCGATTTGTTAACCACCGATTTAACGACCATATCCATCGGCCGGATGATCTCATTCTCCTCGACATATTCCTTGATCAGGTCCAGGAATGGTTTGCCATATTTCAATGCCTTTCCGGAACCGACACCGGTAATCTGTTTCAGTTCTTCAACATTGACCGGGTATTGTATGGCCATATCTTCCAATGATGGATCCTGGAAGATCACGAATGGAGGAAGTTTTTCCTTGCGGGAAATTTCTTTCCTGAGATCCTTTAACAGGGCGAACAATGTCTTGTCGGCGGTGCTGGATTTTGACCCCATGGCGGCGAAGAATTCATCCTCCTCGATATTCTCGAAGTCATGGTCATCGACCAGCATGAAGGAAAACGGTTTCTTCAGGAATTTTGTTCCTTCAGGACTGACTTTCAGCAGACCATAATTGTCAATATCCTTAAGCAGTAAACGCTCGATCAGTGTCTGCCTGACCACAGCATTCCAGAACTTCTCATCTTTTTCGCCACCGGCACCAAAAACCGCAAGCTTATTGTGTTTGTATGATTTTATTGTTGCCGTATTCTTTCCCAGGATGATATTGATGATGTGTTTCTGCTTGAACTGCTGTTTGACCGCAATCACGCAATCCAGGACGATCTTCACATATTGCTTGCCTTCGAATCGTTTTTTTGGATGAAGACAGTTATCGCAATTCTGGCAATTATCTTCCTTTGAGATTTCCCCGAAATAGTGGAGCAGTTGTTTCCGGCGGCAGACCGAAGATTCGGTGTAGGCAACAGTTTCAAGCAACAGCTGGTTTGCAATTTCCTGCTCAGCCACGGGTTTGCCTTTCATGAATTTCTCCAGTTTCTGGATATCATCGTAGCTGTAAAAGGCGATACAGTTTCCTTCACCGTCATCACGGCCGGCGCGACCGGTTTCCTGGTAATATCCTTCGAGACTCTTGGGAATGTCGTGATGGATCACGTAACGTACATCCGGTTTGTCGATTCCCATTCCAAACGCGATGGTCGCAACGATGACATCCACTTCTTCCATCAGGAAACGGTCCTGGTTCTGCCTGCGGGTCGAAGCGTCAAGTCCGGCATGGTACGGAAGCGCTTTAATGCCATTGACCACGAGCGAATCCGCCAGCTCTTCAACTTTCTTCCTGCTCAGGCAATAAACAATCCCGGATTTTCCCTGGTTTGTCTTGATGAACTTGATGATATCCTTTACAACATTTTTAGTCTTGGGTCTGACTTCATAGTAAAGATTGGGCCGGTTGAAGGATGCTTTAAAAAGTGATGCATCCATCATGCCCAGGTTCTTCTGGATATCCTGCTGAACCTTGGGTGTGGCCGTTGCCGTTAAGGCAATCACCGGAACTTTCTGACCAATGGCATCGATGATCGGGCGCAGCCTGCGGTATTCAGGGCGAAAGTCGTGTCCCCATTCTGAAATGCAGTGGGCCTCATCGATAGCATAAAATGAAATCTTGATGGATTTCAGGAAATCAATGTTTTCATCCTTGGTGATCGTCTCCGGGGCAACATACAGCAACTTTGTCTTGCCGCTTACAATATCTTTCTTGACCTGTGCAATCTCCTGCTTGTTCAGCGAGGAATTCATGAAATGTGCAACGTTTGTCTCGGTTCCGAAGCTACGAATGGAATCGACCTGGTTTTTCATCAATGCAATGAGCGGGGAAATAATTATTGCGGTGCCTTCCATAATCAATGCAGGAAGTTGATAACATAAAGACTTGCCACCACCCGTGGGCATGATAACGAACGTATCCTTACCAGCCAGAACATTTTTTATAATTGCTTCCTGCGATCCTTTGAAACTATCAAATCCAAAGATTTTTTTTAGTAATTCGTGAAGATGTAACTCGTCCTTCTTAGCCGTCATTTGATAACTCTTGTTTATTTTCGTATTTTTACGCGGTTAATCCTGTTTTTTTCAAGCCGGTGTAGCCCCTAATACAAATATACTACATAATGAATATTTTAAAACAATTAATTTTACAAAAAATTGTGTATTGAAAGAATACGAGGAACTTAAAAGGATTGCTATACGTGTTATCCAGGAAGAAGTTGAGGCGATTTCTTCCCTGAAACTGGCCATAGATGACGATTTCATTCAATGCGTCGGAAAAATTTTCCAGTCCCGCGGACGGGTTGTGATAACTGGTATTGGAAAAAGTGCGCATGTCGGAGCTAAAATCGTAGCCACATTAAATTCAACCGGTACTCCTGCTATATTCATGCATGCTGCCGATGCCATTCACGGTGACCTGGGAACGATACAAAAGGAAGATATCACGCTCTGCATTTCAAAAAGCGGGGAAACGCCGGAGATCAAAGTTCTTGTTCCATTGCTCAAGCTTCACGGCAGTTTGCTCATCGCCATGGTTGGAAACAGGAATTCCTACCTGGCAAAACAGGCGGATTACATTCTTGATACAACTGTCACAAAAGAAGCCTGCGGCAACAATCTTGCCCCGACCACGAGCACAACCATGCAGATGGTCATGGGGGATGCCCTGGCTGTTTGTCTTCTTGAACAAAGGGGATTTACACAGTCTGATTTTGCAAAGCTTCATCCCGGCGGTGCCCTGGGTAAACAACTCTACCTGAAGGTCGCCGATCTTTATATCACAAACCAGGTTCCAAAGGTTCAGATGACAGATTCATTGCAGAATGTCATTTATGAGATCTCCTCCAAGCGACTTGGGGCTACAGCTGTGATGGATGGTGAATCGCTTGTCGGTATCATTACAGACGGGGACCTTCGCAGGATGCTTGAGAAAAACACGGATATCCAGCAGTTTTCGGCAGCGGATATCATGGGCCGAAACCCGCGAACCATCGAACCAGAGATGCTTGTGGTCAAAGCTCTTTCCATCATGCAGAAAAACAACATCACACAATTGCTGGTGAAAGAAGGCGAAAAGTACCTTGGAGTTGTTCACCTTCACGATATTCTTCGCGAAGGCATTCTCTGATAAAACAGAACTCAACATGATTCTTCGTACCGAAAAGATCATTAAAAAATATCGCAAGCGGACCGTTGTCAATGAAGTGTCGATCGAGGTCCGGCAGGGTGAGATCGTTGGTTTGCTGGGCCCTAATGGAGCAGGGAAAACAACTTCGTTCTATATCATGGTAGGCCTCATCAAGCCACTTTCGGGAGATGTGTTCCTGGATGACGTCAATATCACAAAAGAACCGATGTACCGGAGGGCACAGCGGGGTATCGGTTACCTTGCACAGGAGGCTTCAATTTTCCGTAAACTGAGCGTGGAGGACAACATCAAAGCCATTCTTGAATTTACCAAACTCACGAAGACGTTGCAAAAAGAGCGCCTCGAAAACCTGCTTGATGAATTCGGACTGCAGCATGTCAGGAAGAGCCCGGGAATCACTTTATCAGGAGGAGAACGTAGGAGAACCGAAATAGCGCGTTGTCTTGCGGTGGATCCCAAATTTATTTTGCTGGATGAACCTTTTGCAGGAATTGATCCCATCGCCGTGGAAGACATTCAGAATATCGTTAAAAGACTCAAGGAAAAAAACATCGGGGTCCTGATCACCGATCATAACGTCCATGAAACACTGAGTATCACCGACAGGGCTTATCTCCTGTTTGAAGGATCGATCCTGAAATCCGGCACGTCAAAGGAACTCGCGGAAGATCCTTATGTCAGGAAAGTTTACCTGGGACAAAATTTTGAGTTGAGGTAGCCCTCTTTTCTGAATAACTCATCTCTGCCAAACCGGCCGCCGGAATCGCATCAACCGATTTCCTTCTGAAATCCCATCGACAGGAGCAGATAAGCCAGTATTATCAGGGGAATTGCATTGAGCGAAAACAAGACCATCAGGACTATTGCGGTTCCAAGGAACAGGTATCGCACTTTGTTCTCAGAAAAGCTGACCGTTTTGAACTTCATTGAAAAGAGACGAAAATCGGAGACCAGCAGGTAAGAGAAGAACACCACCAGTATGGTCAGTATCCTGACATTGGAAAAGAATTCCACGAAAAAATTCAGTTTAATGATTGTAAAAATGTACGGCTGAAGCGCCAGGATCAATGGAATGGATGCAAAAAAGATGGCATTTGCCGGTGTCGGAAGTCCGGTGAAGTTAACCTCCTGCTTCGGGTCAATGTTGAATTTTGCCAGCCTGAATGCCGAACAAACCGGGATTAGTAATGCAACGTAAGGGATTATATGCATCCGTTCAAGAAAGTTTGATCCTGACAACTCGGGATTGGATAAAATCCGGAACATGATGATCCCTGGAGCCACACCAAAGGATACCAGGTCGGCGAGTGAATCGAGTTGCTTTCCAAGCTCCGAATACGCGCCCAGGATGCGGGCTGCGTTACCATCAAGATAATCAAACACTGTGGCCAGGAATATCATCAAGGCGGGTACAGTATAATTTCCATCCCTGACCTGCATGGCCAGCACAATGGAAACCAGTCCGCAGATAAGATTCAGTGCGGTAATGGCATTGGGAACAAGTTTCACGATCTTCATGGCATCGATATTATTTCTGGTAAAATTATCAAAAAAAACCGGAATGTCAATTCATTGAAAATCATCAACAGAATTTAATTTTTGCTACTTTAGCGCGCGTTTTTGTAATCCATCAATTAAAAATCATTAGTATGACAAAAGTATTCCATCGATTGCTGATGCTTATTGCATTATTGGCATTATCAGGCGGATCACTGCTTGCACAATTTACAATTTCCGGAGAATTCAGGCCACGGGCTGAATACCGTGACGGGTATACAAAGCTGCGTGATTCAACCCAGTCACCTTATGGCGATATCCTGGGCAGGGAGCGCATCATCTTTGATTATAACAACAACAAGTTCACGACACGTTTTTCGTTGCAGCATGCTTTTGTATTCGGGGAAAATAATTACTACAACAGCGATACGATAAAGAACAACACGGTCAACATTTTTGAAGCCTGGTTCAAATATAATTTTACAAAAAGCTTTGCCATCCGTGTTGGCCGTATGGCTATTTCATACGATGATCAGCGGGTGATCGGGTACAACAACTGGCGGCCACAGGGTTCGTCACATGACCTGGTCGGGTTTCAATGGGGCGTTGAAAAAGCTTCATACCAGGGAGATTTCAGTTTTGCCATCAACAATGCAAGCCCGGCAGGTGCATACCTATCAGACTATTACCTGAAGAATTACAAATACATGTCGTACCTGTGGAACCAGAAAACATTCTTCAAAGAGATGCTGAAAATTTCCGTGATGGGTATCGTTGATGCTTTCCAGCTGCCTACACAGTACCAGAAAGTAACAACCAAACAGACATTGTGGGTGGTTAACGGCCAGGATACGGTCGGCCATACGACACTTACAAATACTTCACAGGTACCGGTTACCAGTGTTAACCAGATCTATGCAAGGTATACAATCGGCGCCAATGCCTGGTTCAATTGGAAAAACCTCAGTATTAATGCAAGCGGGTATTACCAGGGAGGCCATATTCAGGATGGTCGTGAAGTAGAGGCAAACTGCTTTGGTGTCAATGCAGCATACCAGATCGTGAGACCATTCAAACTCCTGGTTGGTTATGATCACCTCAGCGGAACCGACAACAACCCGGCCAATAAGGCTGCAATTGCAAAAAAAGTCACCAGCTTCAACGTGTTATACGGAACCAACCACCAGTTCTATGGTTATATGGACCTCTTCAGTTCCATGGTTACAACTACCGCCAATCATCCCGGTCTTGACCAGATTTACGGACGTGGCACGGTGAATTTCAGCAAAGTTACTTCACTCGAAGCAACCTGGAGGTATTTCAGCTTTGGTAATGAATACCTGGCCGACCAGAAAACAAAAGCCGGCAAAGATCTTGGGTCTGAACTTGACCTGATGTTCATCTACAAACCACTTTCCAATGTAGAACTCAATGCCGCCTATTGCCATTTCTTCCCATCTTCTGCCATGGATTCATTTGACGGGATGAAAGGTTCGGTAAGGGGTTCGGAATATATTTACCTGCAGATTACCTATAAGCCTAACTTTTTTACGTCGGGAAAGAACTAAGTTTGCAACATAAAACAACCCATGAGCTTCCCCGGAGATATACGGATTGAGGATTTTGATTATCCGTTACCGGCCGGGAGGATTGCACAGTTTCCGCTTGACCGGAGGGATTCTTCAAAACTCCTGGTATGGAAAGACGGGAAGATCAGTGAAACAATATTTTCGCAGGTTGACCAGTACATCCCTGATAACAGCCTGCTGGTCTTCAATGATACCAAAGTAGTCCGGGCCCGGCTGATTTTCACGAAAGATACAGGTGCAACCATCGAGATTTTCTGTCTTGAACCTGTCTTACCAACCGCAGAGATCCAGGGTGCATTCAGGCAAACCGGAGAATGTACCTGGGCGTGCCTGGTTGGTAATGCTAAAAAATGGAAGGACGGGGTTTTACATAAAGAGATTCGTCACGATAACGAGGTATTTAATCTTCATGCATTGAAGCAGGAAGATCGCGGGGATGGTCATTTCCTGGTCCGGTTTGACTGGGAACCAGCGTCACTTACATTCTCAGAGATACTGGAGGTTTCAGGCAGGATCCCGCTTCCACCTTACATCAACCGTGGTGACTCTCCAATGGATTCGCAGCGTTACCAGACCATCTATGCGAAACATGAGGGATCCGTAGCAGCGCCGACTGCCGGTCTGCATTTCACCGAAGAGGTGATGAAAAAACTGCGGAAGAAAAACATAACGTTTGAAAAGCTGGCTCTGCATGTGGGTGTTGGGACCTTCAGGCCGGTGAGCACCCCAACACTTTCCGGCCATATCATGCACAGCGAAAAAATTATCGTCACTGTTGATGTCATTCACAACCTGATTGAACATCTCGGAAGTACTGTTGTTGCTGTTGGAACAACGTCAGTCAGAACACTGGAAAGTCTCTACTGGTCGGGTGTTAAAATATTAACCGGGGATACGGAGCAGGTTTCTGTTATACATCAATGGGATCCTTACGATGAAAAATATTCGCATCCCTATTCTGCGGGAGAAGCGCTGAGGGCACTGGAGGCCTATCTTCACAAACACAATGAGAATGCTTACAGCGGGACTACCCAACTCATGATCGTTCCGGGTTACCGCTACAGTTTGGTCAATGCGATGATCACCAACTTTCACATGCCCCAGAGCACTTTGTTATTGCTTGTTGCGGCGTTTATTGGGGATGACTGGAAAAAGGCCTATGACTATGCGCTGGAAAACAACTTCCGTTTTCTCAGTTATGGAGATGCCTGCCTGTTTTTTTCAAAGTGAGGTCATCATTTGTGTAAATTAATGCTACTTTTGTAATTGTATTCATTTTAACCCAAATCGGCATGTATTTTCATTCAATTCTGGTTGGAATTCTTGGTGGCCTTGGAACACCTGAACTTATACTCATCGCCATCGTGGTTTTAATTTTTTTTGGCGGCAAAAAAATCCCGGAACTCATGCACGGTGTCGGCAAAGGTGTGAAAAGCTTCAAGGAAGGGATGAATGGACTGGAGAACGATCTTCATGAGCCGGAGAAAAAAACCCCTGAATCTGAGAAGGATAAAACTCCGAAGGAATAATTTCATTTGAGAGAAACCAGGTTCCATTCACATTTTCCATTACCCTGTTATCACCAGGAATTACCGTAAAGCTGCATAAAAGCGAAAATCATAGCGTTCTTTTTCTTTCCACAGTATCTTGATGCTTATCAGTAATAAAGATAATATTGCTTCCCGGATACACCCGGAATTTTTTATTCAATTATCTGCTGAATGAAGAATGACAGCACAAAACAGGATGATGATGAAGGGATGACCTTCTGGGAACACCTGGATGAGTTGCGTGGTGTTTTAATCCGCAGTATAATCGCTATCATTTTATTGACCCTGGTCGCCTTTAGTTTTAAAGGCATCCTTTTTGACCTGATCATCCTGGGACCCAAAAATTCGGATTTTATCACATACAGGGTTCTGTGCAGGATCGGAAAAGCGTTATCCATCAATTCATTCTGTCTTGAACCCAGCACCATCAAACTGATCAACATCGAACTGGCAGGACAGTTCATGTCGCACATGACCATCGCCATCATGGCAGGATTTATTGTTGCATCTCCTTATATCGTTTGGGAACTCTGGCGCTTCATCAAACCGGGCCTCACGGAAAACGAGAAAAAAAACACCAGCGGTGCAGTAGGTGTCATCTCAGGATTATTCATTGCCGGCGTACTCTTCAGCTATTTCCTGGCGGTTCCGCTGATGGTGAATTTTCTCGGCAATTACCAGGTCAGCGCATCTGTTGTGAACCAGATCGCACTCACTTCATATACCAGTGCAGTCACCACGATGTGTTTCCTGATGGGGTTGGTTTTTGAGTTCCCGATCGTTGTTCTTTTCCTCACAAAAATCGGGATCCTGACACCGGGTTTCCTGAAACGTTACAGAAAGCATACAATCGTTGTCATCCTGATCGTTGCCGGGTTCATTACCCCGAGTCCCGATGTTTTCAGCCAGCTGATCGTGGCATTCCCGCTTTATCTTTTATTTGAAATCAGCCTTCAGCTCTCAAAACGGATCTACCGGAAGAAGCAAACCAACCGTGACATGTAACGTATAATGCGTAACGAAAGTTAATTCTTTTGAAAAAGAATGTAACCATATTAAATATCCATCGTCTAATTCATTCACGCAATAAAATAATTTGTTTATGGAACCAAAACGTTTTTACAGGAGCAGGACTGAACGCGTGTTTGCGGGTGTCTGTGGCGGACTTGCAGAATATTTTTCCATGGATCCGCTGCTTATCCGTCTGCTCTTTGTTGTCCTTGCAATGGTCGGCGGCGGCGGAATCCTGATTTATGTTATTCTCTGGATCGTTGCTCCTGAAATGCATGAACCTTATACCGTTGCTCAGGAACCGGCACCCATGGGGAACCCGGAACCACCGCGACAGGCGCCACCTCAGCCGGAACCTCCGCACAATTATGAGAATCCGCCACAAAGCCAGCCTCCCTATTACAAAAGAAAGTACCGGAGACCACACCGCGGACTGATCGGGGGATTGGTCCTGATCACACTGGGAGTTTTATTCCTCATTGCTGAGTTCGTTCCATCGGTGGACTTCGGTGATCTCTGGCCGATCCTGCTCGTCGTGATCGGAATTGGGCTTCTCATCAGGAGTGTATCGGGAAGAAGAGAGAACAATTAATCTGAAAAATCAATCGGTTATGAAATACAGACATTTATTCTGGGCCATTATCCTGATCGCCGTCGGGATAATTTTTATTCTCAACAATTTTGGGATCCTCAGTTTTTCATGGTACAGCTTCTGGCAATTATGGCCGGTGATCCTTATTTTATGGGGTATTTCGGTACTCCCGGTTAAAGATGTTGCAAAGTTCGTAATGCTCATTGCCGTAATTGTGATGACAATCTTTTTCATCAATCGTGTTCCGGAACACAGATCATGGTTCTCTCACTTCCACCGGAACGGTGATAGGAGCTGGGAGTGGAATGATGATGAAGACGAAAACACCAGCCGTTCAAACAACCTTGATCAGAATCTTTCAGTTCCGTTTGATTCATTGGACACCAAAGGAGTTCTGTATCTTGATGCAGCAGCAGGATCGTTTACTTTCAATGACGATACACCCGAATTACTCACTTTCAACAAGACAGGCGATATAGGAAATTATGAACTTACGACGAAAGATGGTAAGAACACAAAGGAGATCAGCCTTAAGCTGGAAGGAAAAACGTCAAGCCATCATTTCAATAAAAACCATGTGAATATCAAACTGAACGCGAAACCGGCATGGAACCTGAAATTTGATATCGGGGCCGCGGCCATGGATATGGATCTGAGTAAATACAAGATTGACACTGCCAAATTTGATGCCGGCGCTTCCTCTATTTCTTTAAAACTTGGCGACAAGAACCCGGTGAGTGTGCTGACTTTCGATGCCGGCGCCAGCTCGATTCACCTATCTGTTCCAAAGAATGCAGGCTGCCAGGTTTCTTCGGAATCATTTCTCGTGAGTAAGAAATTTGAAGGTTTTCATAAGAAGGAAGGACACATCTATGAGACCGATAATTTTTCACATGCCATCTCGAAGATCTATATCACGGTAAAGACGGCGGTTTCGTCGATTGATATCCGACAATATTAAAATGACGAATATGCGAATGACGAATATGCGAATGATTAAAATTTAACTGATAAATATTCGAATGGTGAGAGTGTGAATGAACTGGCAATGATAAACCGGATCATTCATCAGGAAAGAAAATCCTTTACAAGACTGTAAAATTCTTCCGGTGCATCTGCATGAACCCAATGGGTTGCATTTTCAATGGTTTTTAGTGTTGCATCAGGAAAGCGGGAAAGAATTTCCGGCATATCATCGTCCAGAATATATCCTGAAAGTCCGCCACGTATAAACATTGTTGGCTTCTCAAATTTTTTATCTGAAACAATTCCTTCAAAGATCAGGGGCAGATTTTCGTTTATGGACTTCAGGTCAATCCTCCAGGCCAGGTGATCCTTATCAACCCAATATGCATTCTTCATCAGGAATTGCCTGAGTTTAGTGCTTTTTACAGATGACGCCAGCTGCGATTCTAATCCGCCCCGGGAAGTGATGCCTGTAAAATTTACTGCCAGCATAGCATCTATCAGTTCCTGCTGCTGTGTGTTGGAAGTGTACTTCCGGAGGCTGATATCAACAACAACCAGTTTCTGCAGTCTTTCCGGATATTCAAGTGCATACTGAACGGCAATCTTACCACCCAGGGAATGACCGATCAGGAAAAATTCCTGCAGGTTCAGATCTGAAATCATTTCACCAAGGTCTTCGACGAGTGAAGGATAATCAAATACCGAACTATGCTGAGATTGGCCATGGTTGCGAAGATCCGGAATAATCACATCGAAATCAGCGGCCAGCCTGCGTCCAAAGGAAACCCAGTTATCAGAAAGCCCGAGTAACCCATGCAGTATGATCACCGGAAAGCCTTGTCCGAAGCGCCTTATAAATAATTTCATAAATAAAGAAAAACAATTTATGTTATTAACAATATTTTGTTGAAAACAATGTTAAGGTATCAGTCAAAAATACAGAAAAATGTTACCTATTTGCATACCAAATTATTGATAATATTCATTCACTTTAACAACTTATTTGTTTCAACTCAAACGCCGGACAATCAATGTTATACTCGAAATCTCTCTGGATATTGAACAGTTGCCCTGATCTCCGGTCATTTAATAATTATAAAAAGAAATGGAAAAACTTCACAGTGAAAAAGTGGTTATAGCTCGCCAGGAGTTAAATGAAGAAGAAGAGCCTCCAAGTGCGCAGCAATTTATAAGTGAAGAACAGTTACTGACAGAATTAATCCAGAATAGATTAGATCGCGACAAGACCGCATTGAGTGCGCGATCCTCCGAGTTTCTGCAACAGAATTTTCCCGGGGCAACTGAAAAAGATTGGTCAAACTGGCGTTGGCAGCTAAAGAACAGCGTCAAGACCCTCGACCAACTTTCCCAATACATTCATCTTTCGGAGAATGAGATCCGACCTGTACAAGGCTATAATAACTCCTTGCCCGTCAGGATCACTCCGTATTACCTGAGCCTGATTGACAAGAACAATCCGGAGCAGCCGCTGAGAAAGAGCGTCATCCCTGTGTTTGATGAGTTCCTGGTTTCACCCGGTGAAGCTTCCGATCCGCTGTCTGAAGAAAATAACAGCCCGGTTCCGAACCTTGTTCATCGTTATCCCGACCGGGTTTTATTCCTTGTTACCGGGTTTTGCACGACCTATTGCAGGTATTGTACACGCTCGCACATGGTGGCAAAAGATAAATGCCACATCGGCATCAAGGCATGGGAACCCGGACTGCAATACATCAGGGATCACAAGGAAGTCAGGGATGTCTTGATCTCAGGCGGAGATCCGCTGTCCATGCCCGATCCGCACATCGAGTACCTGCTTGCGCATTTACGCGCAATACCTCATGTTGAGATCATCCGCATCGGAACAAAAGTTCCAGCAGTATTGCCACAAAGGATTACACGTTCTCTTGTCAACATCATGCGGAAATATCATCCCCTCTTCCTGAGCATCCATTTCACGCACCCGGACGAACTCACACCAGAGGTGAAGGATGCCTGCGAAAGACTTGCCAATGCCGGCATTCCGCTTGGCAGTCAAACAGTCCTTCTCAAAGGGATCAATGATGAAGTTGCCGTCATGAAAAAGCTCATGCATGGTCTCCTGATGAACAGGGTCAGGCCATACTATTTGTACCAGTGCGATCCGATCCTTGGTTCAGCGCATTTCAGAACGCCAATCGCAAAAGGATTAGAGATCATCCGTGGACTTCGCGGGCATACTTCAGGCTATGCTGTTCCTCAATATGTCATTGATGCACCTGGTGGCGGTGGTAAAATCCCGTTGCTTCCCGACTATAATATGGGAACCGATGAAGAAGGCAATCTGTTGCTTAAAAACTACGAAAATAAGGTATTCAAGTATCCGGATCTTTCCGTTTAACCATGAAAATTGGTCTCACCTATGACCTTCGTTCAGATTATTTGAAAGAAGGATACACTGAAGAGGAAACTGCCGAGTTCGATAAAGAGAGCACAATTGCTGATCTTGAGCGGGCGTTGCACTACCTTGGTTATTCCACTGAACGAATTGGCCATGTTCGTCAGCTAACCCGCAGGCTTGCCGACGGTGAATCCTGGGACATGGTTTTCAATATCTGTGAAGGACTCTACGGCATCGGCCGGGAGGCACAGGTTCCTGCAATCCTTGATGCATATAACATTCCCTATACTTTTTCTGATCCGCTTGTGCTTTCGCTTACCCTGCATAAAGGGATGACCAAACGTGTAATCCGTGACGGAGGAATTCCGACTCCTGATTTTGCAATCATTGAAAGCGAAAAGGAACTTCCCGGTGTGAACCTCCCCTATCCCCTGTTTGTAAAGCCAAATGCAGAAGGCTCCGGAAGAGGGATCAGTTTCAATTCGAAAGTCAGGAATGCAGATGAACTGAGTTCAACCTGCAGGAATCTCTGGAACTCCGGAATTCATTCCCTGCTGATTGAAACCTATCTTACGGGAAGAGAATTTACCGTCGGAGTTCTTGGAACCGGTGAAGAAAGCTTTACCGTTGGCCTGATGGAAGTCATTTTCAGGGAGACGGCAGCCGATAAGATCTATTCTTATGACATGAAGACAAATTATGAGAGCTTCATGGATTATACGCTTCCGGAGAAAGAGATCACCTCAAAGTGCTGCAAACTGGCGCTTGATTCGTGGAAACTCCTCGGTTGTCGCGACGGCGGACGCATTGATGTTCGTCTCGATGCAAATGGCATCCCGAATTTCATTGAAGTGAACCCGCTGGCAGGTTTGAATGAAACCACGTCAGACCTCCCGATCCTGGCCCGAATGAACGGATTTGAATACAATTTCATCATCAAAACAATCATGGAGTCTGCAGTGAAAAGAATAAAAGCATGCAAAAAACAGCACTGATACTGTACAATAAAATTTCCTCCCATCCCAAGGATGATGAACTGGATGTGCTCGACCAGGTGAAGCTGGTTTCTGAAGCCTTGCTGGAATTGAAATACGATGTTAAGGAATACCAGATGAACCTGAACCTGCAAAAAGCTGTCAGGGATATCAAAAAGATCAATCCTTATTTTATTTTCAATCTCGCGGAAACTCTCAACAACCAGGGAGAATTCGCTTACATTCCAGCCGCAATCCTGACTTCACTGAACATTCCCTATTCCGGGAACCCGCTGATACCGCTGTTTTTTGCCGCGAATAAAGTCCTGGCTAAAAAAGAACTTGTCCGGATCGGCATTAAAACTCCCGCCTGGACTACGCTTGATCAGCTGGAGAAACTGAAAAAAAACAAGAAATATATTGTCAAACCGACCTGGGAAGAAGGTTCCCTGGGGCTGGATGAAGATTGCATCTTCAATGGATCCGACAAGGCTTTTATTGAAAACCTGAAAACCAAAAACAGGAATTATTTCTTTGTTGAAGAATTTATCGAAGGCCGTGAATTCAATGTTTCCATCATGGGAACTAAGGAAGGACCACTGGTTTTGCCGATTGCCGAGATGACTTTTGTTAAATTTCCCGAGGGAAAACCAAAGATCATGGGCTATACTGCAAAATGGAAAGAGGATTCCTTTGAATATTCGCATACACGGAGAACCTTTAAAATACAGGCTTCCGACAACGACCTGAAAGAAGAGATCGGAAGGATCTGCAGAAAATGCTGGAATGAATTTGGTTTTAAAGGATATGTGAGGATCGATTTCCGGCTGAGTGCAGATCGAATTCCCTATGTCATCGACCTGAATCTGAATCCCTGTATTTCCTCTTCCGGCGGATTTGTTGCTGCAACGGAGAAAAAGGGATTGAAATTTTCTGAAGTGATCGCTCAAATCGTGGAGGAAGCCTTTCGCAATTAATTTGAATATCGAATATTGATTAACGATTTGTGATTTGTGAATAATGGTTCATGAAATTCCTTCGAAAATCAAAATTCGTTGATCCTTGTTCGTAGATCAAATCCAGAACAATCCATCAAATTCACGTCAACATCAACCGGTTTCCTGAATTTTCTTCAGCCGCTCCGGATTCAGTATTGTCATTGAATCCTTCTTCACTTCGATGATCCCTTCATCTTTGAAATCCTTCAGGATCCGGATCGCGCTTTCTGTCGACATGCCAGAGAAATCTGCCAGTTCCTGCCGCGAAAGGATCATATCGAACGAAGCGGTCCCATAAATTCTTTCGGAAAAATACAAAAGGGCATCAGCAATCCTGCCTGGCATCTGCTTTTGCGTAAGCCCGACCGTATGATCAAAATTTTCGATGAGCTGGTTGCTTAACCGTTGCATGAATTCTTCTGCAAGTCCGTGATTTTGCCGGATCAGTTTTTTGAAAAGCGTTACATCAATGAGACAGGCGGTGGAATCAACCAGTGCCGAAACAGAGAAATGATGACGGTTATCAGAATAGAGTCCGGGAGCAATGATATACTCAACAGGCTTCACCAGCGAAAGGATCAGGTTCTTTCCCAACCCTTCAATGTAGATCTTCGCCAATCCGGATGTCAGGCACAAGATATAAGTTGATGGAGATCCCTGCTTGAAAATAATTTCCCCCGCATTATACGCTACCTGGAATCTGTCAAGATGGATCAGTTCAAGTTCGGGATCTGTAAGCTGGGTAAAAATAATCTTCTTGCAATAGCACTCGTCGCAATTGTGGGATTCAAGTTTCTTTGCCATAGGATATCAACTTGCTTCCAGTCATCAGAGATATCAAGAGCTAATCCTGCTCACTGGTGACATGGAAATTTTCTTCTGCTTCTCAATCCCAAATAAAATCAATTAACACATGAATCTGTCAATATCCACTCATGTTTCAGCGATATTATCTGAAATGAAAAGAGATGTTCAAATCCAAAAGTACAAAATTATATTGGAAACAAGAGATAAAGTAGTGCAGGGAATTTTTAAAAATATAGATAAATTATGCAATTTTCATGTACGTTTGCAATCATCAAAAACGAAGCTATGAATCCTAAAGACGTTGCATTCAGGACAACCATCAAACCCGAAGATATTGACCATGTAAGGGAAATTATTTCTTCCTCCGGGTTTTTCTATGATTTCGAAATCCCTGTAGCCATTGAGCTTGCTGAAGAAGGAGTCAGGGAAGGAGAAAAATCCGGCTATTATTTCGTCTTTGCTGATCTTGACGGAAAGGCCATTGCTTATACCTGTTATGGCCACATTGCCGGCACTGATGCCGGGTATGATCTTTACTGGATTGCCACCCATGATGCACTGCGCGGAACAGGGATCGGGAAACTTCTCCTGGAAAAAACCGAACAGTTCGTCAGGGAACGGGGAGCACGCTACCTCATTGCAGAAACTTCCATGCTCGACAAATATCTTCCCACCCGTCTTTTTTATGAAAAGTGCAACTACAAGAATGAAGCGGTGATCAGGGATTATTATAAACCCGGCGACGGGAAAGTGATCTATGTGAAGAGACTTGTCTGATTGATACAGGTGTAATTTTCGTGACGGGTCATGCATTAAGCGTTACGCGTGATAACAAGTTCCCCTGGGGGTCATTACTTTTTTACATTGATCGTGATTTTATTCACGAACCTGGCTTCCATGGTTCTGAGGTCTTCATAATCCTTTTCTGCTGTATTTTTCCAATCTACTTGCTTCAGAACAACATAGACGACCGACGGAATTGTCTCTGCATTATCATTGAGGATGATCTTTGCTTTCCGTATAAAGCAATCAGGGCATAGATTCCGGATGAGACCTTTTTCTTCGTCGGTGAATTTGATAAACCCGATTGAATTTATTAGCTCAAAACGAATCCGGTTCTTTTTCAGGTCCAGGTTATATTCAGCCGTTGACGGCAGGTGATCGAAATAAGAAATTGCTGTCCCGCAGACCGGGTTATTCAGATAGTTAAAATCAATGGTCCGGTTTTTTTCATAGATAATCACACCATAAAAATCGCCGGGGACATATACCTGTGCTGCAACGATTAATGGCAGTATTAGCATCAGGATAAGGAACAGTCTCTTTTTCATAATTCGAATTTATTATACGGGAATTATTTCTTGATCAAATTTCCTCAAAGGAAAAATTAGTTTCCATTTTGGTTGAGTAGATTCCCCCTCAGCACAAGGGTTCCATTGTTGGTAAATGTTGCCAGGTTACGGATTGTCATATCTCCCTTGATCTCGAAATTCCGGTTTGCGGGGATTGTTACAGAAGCATTGGCGTTAATCGTTAAGTTGCGGCAGTAAAGCCCGTCGATGTTAACAACCGGGTACCTGTTCGATGAGACTTGCGGGATGACAACATCCTGGATACTTGTTGGAATAGCCCTTGGCATCCAGTTCCATGAATTGTTCCAGTCGGTGGAGGTACCGCCGGTCCAGGTTATTGCAGAGGTATACAATGAATCAATCAGAACGGTTTTAATTGTCTTTGAATTACCGGAAAGGTCTGTCCAGATAGGTCTGACGATATTGTTGTACGCAGAAATGTTGGTGTAATCACCAAAAAACACTCCGGAGTTGGGTAAAAACGGGTTATCGCTGATCCTGATATTTTCGAATGTATTGCCTGCATCTCTGGAAACCGCAAGGTAAACATCCGTATTGTCATCCGTGTAATTCCTCCGGTCATAAAAAACGATATAGATATACCCGGTAACCTGGTCTACACACATCCACGTAAAGAACTGTTGTTTCCCTGGCGGATCATCGTTCACTCTTTTTAAGGATGACCATGTATTCCCGCCATCCGACGACCGCTTGAACCAGACGTCAGTGTCTGTCGGACCATTCCGCTGATCCGACCAGTTCACATAAATATTTCCCCTGTAAGGCCCGTTGCTAATATCGCAGCATGTAACCGGGAGACCATTTGACCTGTCAATACCGGAAATTAAATAATCCCATCCTGACGGAATTAAAGACACGAAAATATTGGTATCCACCCATGTTGTTCCTTCATCCAGGGAGCGATTGAACATTAACCCAAGCGGACCTGCCCAGGACACATAGATCTGGCCTTGCGGGCCAACTGCAGGAACCGCTCCTTCGACCGTGTTGTCATTGTCAAGGCAATCCCCGGCTTTTCTGCAAATTCTCTTTGGTGAACTCCAGGTCAGGCCGCCATCCGTTGATTTTGAAAAAAGGATCCGGCTGCTGTCGGTGGGTATGGAAACATTGTAATCATCAAATTCCGTCCATGTCGCATAGATGTGATTATTGTTCCGGTTAACAGCTGCCCATGGTTTGTCCTGCCGGTGCGGCGATGTGTTCAGCCCCATGTATGATCCGCTGCTCCAGGTATGACCTGCATCCGTTGACTTCTGGCAGATGATCCGGTCAATCCACCATCCGGGAGAACTGGGGTAAGACAGATGAAAATAGTACCAGGAACCGCTGGTATCAATAACAACGGAAGGGTCTCCCCATACACCCCAGGGACTGGAGAGTGTTCCGTGCGTCCAGTTTAAACCTCCATTTCCGGAATAATAATAATCGTTGATCACAGATCCGGCAACAATCTGATTGGTATTTTTGGGATTAACACAGATTGAAGGTTCATTGAAAAAGCTTCCGGAGCCTAAGTAAATCGGGATGACCGGGAAACGCGTCTGGGCAGTCAGCGACAAGCACACGCCCAGCAGGAACTGAACAAATAAGATCTTTTTCACGTTGTAGCTATAGGCTATATTATACACAGGATAAAGTTACGAAAAAAAATTAATATATAACACCCTAAACTTTTCTTCCGGTATTCCAGGCAAGGAAAAATATTCATGAATATGCATGGAATATAAAAATTTCAGTTAATTTCGCATTACTGATATACAGAACAGTCTGGAATTATCATTCATTCACAAAATTTGTAAAAGGAATATGAAAGCATTGAAAAAAATCTTCACGTCAGTTGCGCTTGGCTCCTTGTTTTTAGCCCTTGCATTTTCATGCGCTAACAACTCTTCAAACCAGGAGAAGAAAGCCAATCAGGCCGTTGCCGACACCATCAACAAAGTGATCACGGTAAGCCAGGAAACCAAAAATCTGCTCTACACGTTCCCGACTCCGTTTGAAGTAACACAAATGCTGATAAAAGCAAAAGCCGGCTTCATATTTGACATTACCAATCCACCTGCCAATGTCAGCAAATATTCAACCGAAAATGCAAAGGCATTGAATCTCGGGATTTACAGTGCGGATCTGAGCTACTCGGCAACATTCAACAGGAATGATGAAACCACTAAATTCCTTGCCTGTACAAGCAAACTGGCCGACGAACTGGGCATTGCCGGTGTATATGACCAAAAACTTGTCGAGAAGATCAAGAAATTCAACAGCAACAAGGATTCGTTAGTGAACCTGGTGACAAAAATATTTTCTTCCACGAACGAATTTTTATCTAAGAATAACCGCAACCAGGTTGCTGTTCTCATTGCGACTGGTACATTCGTTGAATCACTTTATATCGCTGCCGAGCTGAATGTGGTTGCAAAGGATAATACAAAGATCACGACCATCATTGCAGGTCAGAAAGAAAACCTTGATAAGCTTCTCACTATCCTTGAAGCCTACAAGCAGGAAAAACACCTGATGAAGATATTTGAAACCGTATCGAAACTGAAACCGATCTTTACCGATTACGGAATTGAACCAAACAAAAAGCTGGCCCATGACAAGGCAGGCCAGGTTGGCGATCTTGCAGAAAGCGTAAGGATTACGTTCATCCAATAATCCTTCAAACTCTTATACTCTCAAAACCGCTCTCCACAGGGCGGTTTTTTTTGTGTCGTTTTATTTCCTAATTTTGAAAAACCAGCAATCCAGAACCTATGAGCGAACCGATCCTGATGGCCTTGGTCCAGTTGTTTGCCATCATTGCTTCATCCGGGAAAAAAAATCTTTCAGGCAATGCACGGAATACGGTCATCTCCTACCTGCAGCAACACCTGAACAACCTTGAGCTTGAAGAGTACATCAAATTATACGATGAGCTGGTTCTCTTTCATACGCCGGATGATGACCAGGAACCTGCACTTCAGGATGTCAGTAATAAAATAGTAACCCTTGGTCAGAAGATCAATCTAGGTTTGCAGCAACGCGATAAGATCATTGTTTTCATAAAGTTTCTTGAATTTTTACAGGAAATCAGGAATATTCAGTCCCCCGGAGATCCGGATCCGGGTGAAGCCGAAAATAAATACATCACCACCATCGGTTCGTGTTTCAAGCTGACTGAACCTGAATTCCTTGAATCACGGGCGTTCATCCTTGATCCATACAGCAATTCAATTTCCAAAGAAAATCTCCTGGTCATTGATACTATCAAACCGGAAGAGTCACAACGGGAGAAGCACATTTACCGTGAATTGCTTGACGGTGCCATTCTCATCCTCCACATTCCGTCAATCAAGGCATTCATCTGCAGGTACCTCGGGCATGACGACCTGTACCTGAACGGCCACAACATTGCTCCGAATCATTCTTTCATCTTCGATAACGGGTATATCCTGAAGAGCCTGAAGATAAACCCTGTGTATTATGGTGATTTTGCCGTTCAGTTCCTCCAGGCAAAGGAGAGCATCCAGGTTGAATTTTCAGCGAATGAGATAGAATATCATTTTAAAAACAGTCCGAACGGAATCCAGCCATTCAGTTTCACGGCTTCATCCGGAGAGCTTATCGGTGTAATGGGTGGCAGTGGCGTGGGAAAATCCACCCTGCTGAATGTTTTGAACGGAAACCTGAAGCTGAGCAAAGGCCGGATCCTGATCAACGGGTATGACATCTCGAAGGATGAAGAGAAGCTGCGCGGAAGCATCGGGTTTGTTCCACAGGACGATCTGCTGATCGAAGAGCTGACAGTATACCAGAACATGTATTACAATGCAAAGTTGTGTTTTGATAATTATCCGGAAGAGAAAATTGAAAAAGAAATAACACGGATCCTGAAGGATATTGACCTTCTCGGAATCCATGACCTGAAAGTCGGGGACCCGCTGAATAAATTCATCAGCGGCGGGCAGCGTAAGCGGCTGAACATTGCGCTTGAGCTTATCCGTGAACCTTCCGTTCTTTTTGCTGATGAGCCAACATCCGGCCTCTCTTCGATGGATTCGGAAATGGTGATGTGGCTTATGAAAGAACAGACCCTGAAAGGGAAGCTTGTGATCGTCAACATCCATCAGCCTTCATCCGACATCTATAAACTTTTCGACAAGCTGCTGATCATGGATAAAGGCGGATACCCGATTTATTATGGGAATCCCATTGATGCACTCAGCTATTTCAAGTCGATCAGCAATCATGTGAACCCCGGAGAAAGCGAATGCCTGAGTTGCGGATATGTAAATCCCGAACTGATCCTCCAGATCACGGAAGCCAAAACCATTGATGAATACGGTAAACAGACATCCACGAGGAAGATTTCACCAAAAGAATGGTACGAGCATTTCAGGAAGACCATTCAACCGGATCTGATCTTCAGGAGCGAGAAGAAAGCCCTGCCCTGCTGCTTCTTTGAAGTTCCAGGGAAGCTCAAACAATTCAGGATATTCAGCGGCAGAAACCTCCTGTCCAAGATCACCAACCGCCAATACATGATGATAAACCTGCTGGAAGCCCCATTCCTGGCAGCATTACTGGCATTCCTGATACGGTATTCCAGCAGCGGGAGCTATGTGTTCGGCAACAATCAGAACCTGGTGGCTTACCTCTTCATGAGCGTTGTCGTGTCGCTCTTCCTGGGCATGATGGTGAGCGCGGAAGAGATCATCCGCGACAGGAAGATCCTGAAGAGAGAAGCTTTTCTGCATCTCAGCAAAATGAGCTACCTGAATTCCAAGATCCTCCTGCTGTTCTGCCTGTCTGCAATCCAGAGCCTTCTATACGTCCTGATCGGAAACAGCATCCTCGGAATCCACGGCATGTTTGCAACCTACTGGATGATCCTTTTTGCAACTTCCTGCTGTGCCAACATGATCGGGCTGAATATTTCGGCGGGGCTGAATTCTGTCGTTGCGATTTATATCCTGATACCATTTATCATCGTACCACAATTGCTTCTGAGCGGAACGGTTGTTCCCTTTGACAAATTAAATCCTTCCATCTCGTCACAGGAAAATGTTCCACTCGTAGGGGATATCATGGTTTCTCGCTGGTCGTTTGAAGCCCTTGCGGTGGACCAGTTCAAGAACAATAAATACGAAAAGATATTCTATTCTTCAGACAAGGAGATCAGCCGTTATTCATATTATACGGCATTCCTTATTCCACAGCTTCAATCAATGGCTGGTGAATGCAAACGGAATGTCATCCTGAATAAAGACCCTGAGAAAACCAATAAAAAGCTGGCACTGATCGGCAGGGAAATTGAGAACCTCAGAATACCTGCAAAATTCTCTTCTTTTCCTTATGCATCAAAATTTAATTTCCCGTCATTTTCTTTTGATGCAGCTTCAGGAACAGCTGCATACCTCGATTCCTTATCCAGGACATTTTCAGGAATGATGACAAGCTATTCACAAGTACACGATTCCCGGTATGAAGAGCTCGTTCAAACCCTGGGAGAAGATGGAGCATACACTTTCAAACAGCGATACTACAATGAAAACCTGGCTGACCTTGTCCTGAACAAATCCTTCGATAATAAGGTACTTGTCACCAAAACAAAACTTATACGAAAAAAAGACCCGGTGTTTATGGATGCAGAAAGCAGGACAGGAAGGGCACATCTCTATGCTCCTGAAAAAAATCTCTTCGGATTGAAAATTGATACGTTCTGGTTCAATTTCAGTGTGCTCTGGATGATGTCGTTGATCCTCTATATCACACTCCTGACCGACCTTCTGAGGAATGCCGTCACCTACATTGAAACGGTTAAGTTCAGAAGGAAACTGAAATAACAGTTTCTTCTGTCGCTGCCATTCAATCGTTTTCTTCCCTCATAGTTGTAATCAGGCATCTCCCTGCAAGCCTGCTGATCATTTCCATTCATTTTTATATAATCTTTACGATCAGCTGGTTAATCCTTATAAAACAATTATGGATCCTGACCGACCTTTGCGGGAACATTTAAGGGTCGGCATGAAGTCAACAATTTTAGTCGTAGCACCCGAAATTTTTGAAACAAATCCTACGCTCGGGTATGTAGTCGGAACGATCCTCGCGCTGCTGATTCTTGGATACATTTTCAATAAACTTATGAAGCCTGATAAATTCTAAACAAAATGGATTCAATTCTTTTAATATTGGAGTTGTTAGGAGGCGTTGTCCTTCTTATAGGAGTCGGCTACCTGGTTGGCCATTCCTTCAGGTTAAACAACTATATTACCAGCAAGACGAAAGCAAAAAATTCACTTGATAAGATGAACTGACTTTCAACATGCTTCCTATTGTATACTTTTGTAATGCTCAAATGAAAACTAACATGAATAAAAAAGTGGTTGCATCAGGATTACTTTTAGTGGCGGAACCTGTCCATACACATGTCAATGTTTCCAATGGTCCCATAAGCTACCTGATTGGTGGGATAATTGCGCTGCTGATCATGGGCTATCTGGTATACACGTTAATACGACCCGAAAAATTTTAAGTAGTAAGTCATGAATGAAGCAATTCAACTGATTCTGTTCCTGATCGCCCTGGTTGCACTGGCACCTTTGCTGGGGAATTATATGGCGAAGGTTTTCATGGGTGAAAGCCATTTCATGAAGCCGGTTCTCAACTGGCTTGAAAAAGGAATTTACCGGGCCTCTGGCATCAAATGTGAGGAGGAGATGAACTGGAAGACATACCTGTACGGTATTCTTTTGTTCAACCTGTTCGGCATGGTAATTTTATTTCTTCTGCAGATGCTTCAGGCTCATTTGCCGATGAACACAGAAAAATTGCCAAATGTCTCCTGGCACCTGGCTTTTAATACGGCAGTCAGTTTCATGACCAATACCAACTGGCAATCCTACAGTGGCGAAAATACGATGAGCTACCTGGTTCAGATGCTGGGACTTACCGTGCAGAATTTTGTCAGTGCTGCAACCGGTATTGCAGTTCTCCTTGCCCTGATGCGTGGACTGACCAGGAAGACTACCGAGAATCTCGGAAATTTCTGGGTTGATATGACACGAAGCGTACTCTATATATTGCTCCCGCTTTCCATTATCCTGAGCGTTATTTTGGTTGGCCAGGGCGTCGTGCAAACATTTTCACACTATGAGACCGCAACCACACTCCAGGGAGTCCACCAGGTGATTCCTTTAGGCCCGGCTGCGTCCCAGATTGCAATCAAACAACTGGGTACCAACGGAGGTGGTTTTTTTAATGCAAACAGTGCACACCCGTTTGAGAATCCTACTCCTTTCACCAACTTCCTGGAGATGTTTGCCCTCATCTTTATTACGGCAGGATTGGTATTTACTTATGGACACTATGCAAAGTCAAGGCGCCAGGCATGGACTATCTTTATTACCATGTTTGTTTTGTTTGTCCTGGGACTTTCCCTTTCCTTATGGGCGGAGTATAGCCATAACAATGTACTGAATATTTCCGGATGCATGGAAGGAAAGGAAACCCGTTTTGGCGTCATGAACAGCATTCTCTGGTCTGTAACAACCACAGTCACTTCGAACGGGTCAGTGAATGCCATGCACGACAGTTTATCTCCCCTGTCTGGCCTGGTCGCCATGTTCAACCTGATGCTGGGTGAAATTATCTTTGGCGGCGTTGGTTCCGGGTTGTACGGAATCATTGTCTTTGTCATCCTTACTGTATTTATTGCCGGGTTGATGGTCGGAAGAACACCGGAATACCTGGGGAAAAAGGTCGAAGCGTTTGAAGTCAAGATGGCAATTCTTGCCGTGCTGGCGCCATCTGTGGTCATCAAATTGTTCTCAGCCATTGCCTGTTCAACAACTGCCGGGCTATCCGGCCTCAACAATGCGGGGCCCCATGGACTTTCAGAAATTCTCTATGCATTCAGTTCGGCAGCGGGGAATAATGGAAGCGCTTTTGGAGGCTTGAATGCAAATACGATTTTTTACAATCTTATGCTCGGATTCGGTATGCTTATCGGTCGTTTTGGGATTATCGTTCCGGTTATGGCCATTGCCGGCAGCATGGGGAAGAAAAAGATAACACCGGTCTCCCTGGGAACCTTCAGGACAGACAACTGGTTGTTCGTGCTCTTGTTGATAAGCGTAATTCTTATCGTTGGCGGACTGACCTTTTTTCCTCCACTGGCGCTAGGCCCTGTTGTTGAACATCTGCTGATGAACCTGGGTGTTACATTTTAATTGGTTTTTGAAATGAATAGGATGGAAAAACGAAATACGGGCCACTTGTTTACCAGGGAAATTGGGATACAGGCGATCAAAGATTCTTTCATTAAACTGAATCCTGTTGTTTTGGTTAAGAATCCGGTCATTTTCATCGTAGGGATCGGTGCATTGATTACTACTGTAGTTGTATTGACAGACATTACAAGTGGTTTCTTTTCCGGATTTAATTTCCAGATCACGCTCTGGCTCTGGTTTACGGTACTTTTCGCCAATTTTGCAGAAGCCATAGCAGAAGGCCGGGGAAAGGCCCAGGCAAACAGTCTTCGAAAGAGTCGTACACAGACACTGGCCCGCAAGCTTGTTCATACGAAAGAAGAGATCGTTGGCGCTACAGAGCTGAGGAGAGGAGACATCATTATTTGTTCTGCAGGAGAGGTGATAGCGGCAGATGGAGATGTCATTGAAGGAATTGCAAGTGTGGATGAATCGGCTATTACCGGCGAATCAGCTCCGGTAATCCGCGAGAGTGGCGGTGACCGTTGTGCTGTAACCGGGGGTACAAAAGTAATCAGCGACCAGATTACCATAAAAGTTACATCCGAACCGGGAAATACTTTTTTGGATCGCATCATTGCCCTGGTTGAAAGTGCTAAAAGACAGAAAACCCCCAACGAAATTGCATTGATCATCCTGTTATCAGGTCTTACCATCATCTTTCTCCTGGTGGTCGTTTGTATGCCTGCATATTTTAGTTACAGTCTGAAAGCTTCAGGGATCTCACCGAGTCATAACCTGACATTGCCAGTCCTTATCGCCCTTCTTGTCTGCCTGATCCCGACCACCATCGGGGGGTTGCTGAGCGCAATAGGAATCAGCGGGATGGACAGGCTTCTCCGCAAGAATGTCATTGCAACCAGCGGGAAAGCCATAGAAGCAGCGGGTGATACCGATGTTTTACTGCTGGATAAAACAGGAACCATCACACTGGGAAACCGGATGGCAACCGACTTCATCCCGGCAGAAGGAGTCAGTGTTGAAGAACTTGCCGATGCAGCACAGCTTTCATCCTTATCGGATGAAACACCTGAAGGGCGTTCTGTTGTTATCCTGGCAAAAGAAAAATTTAATATCAGGGGAAGGGAGGTTCACGAACTCCAGGCCTCTTTCATTCCCTTTTCTGCACAAACCAGGATGAGCGGGGCAGACATCACAACCCACGATGGTAAACTCCACCAGATACGGAAAGGCTCATCAGAAGCCATCCGGACATTCGTGCAAAACAACAATGGGTTTTACCCCCAGAAAACCCAGGATATCGTTGCCGAGCTGTCAAGACAAGGCGCTACACCGTTGGTTGTTGCAGAAGACAACAAGGTTCTCGGGGTCATTCATCTGAAGGATATCGTGAAGGGTGGTATAAAACTGCGTTTTGCCGAACTCCGGAAAATGGGTATTAAAACAGTGATGATCACAGGCGACAACCGACTGACTGCAGCAGCTATTGCTGCCGAAGCCGGTGTTGATGATTTTATGGCTGAAGCGAAACCGGAAGATAAATTACGCCGCATCCGGGAAGAACAAGCCAACGGCCATTTGGTTGGAATGATCGGCGATGGCACCAATGACGCGCCCGCACTCGCCCAGGCCGATGTGGGATTAGCCATGAATACAGGCACACAGGCAGCCAGGGAAGCCGGGAATATGGTCGACCTGGACAGCAACCCGACGAAACTAATTGAAGTCGTTGAAACCGGGAAACAATTGCTGATGACCCGCGGGGCATTAACAACATTCAGCATCGCCAACGATGTAGCCAAATATTTCGCCATCATTCCTGCTATTGCAACTTTACTCTACGTCACCTCATCGGGTATCGCTCCGCTAAGCGTCCTGAATGTTATGAAACTTGCCACACCGGAAACCGCGATCCTAAGCGCTGTAATATTCAATGCACTGATCATTGTCGCCCTGATACCGCTTGCACTGAAAGGCGTGAAATACAGGCCCATTTCAGCCAACAGGGTGCTTGCACTGAACATCCTGATCTACGGTGTTGGTGGTGTCATCATCCCTTTCATAGGAATCAAATTGATTGACATGTTCATCGTATTCACACACATGCTTTAGGGATCAGATTGTGAATGAATAATAAGAGATCAGTATGAAAACGCAAATGATTATCGCTCTGAAATTTTTATTGGTCATGACCATTCTGACCGGAATTATTTACCCGCTTTTGATTACCGGTGTCGCCCAGCTTTTTTTTCCGGGAAATGCAAACGGGAGCATGGTAGTGAGAAACGGAAAGATCGTTGGATCGGCATTGATTGGACAGAAATTCGACAGCACCATCTATTTCTGGTCAAGACCATCGGCTATTGGCTATAACCCTGTTCCATCAGGAGCATCGAACTACGGCCCTACCAGTGACACATTGAAAAAACTGGTTAAAGCAAGAACTTTACAATTTATGACTGGTAATTCTATCACTGATATGCACTCTGTTCCGGTTGAGATGATCTTTGCTTCCGGCAGCGGACTTGATCCGCACATCTCCCCCGAAGCTGTGTTCCTGCAGGCTGATAGAGTGGTCCGTGCCAGGAACTTCAATGAAACCCAAAAGCAAAAAGTGATGCTGTTAATTAAAAACATGACTGAACAGCCACAGTTTTCTTTATTTGGAGAACCCAGGATCAATGTATTTGAGTTAAATTTGGCAATAGATCAGATCAGGTGATTTGTAAATTGAAGATGTGATGATTTGAAGATGATACAGTCAGACGACAACCGGCCCGACCCCGATGAACTTTTAGCTTCCCTGGAAAACGAGGAAAAAAAAAGTAAGCGGGGAAAGCTGAAAATATTTTTTGGTATGTGTGCAGGTGTTGGGAAGACTTACACCATGCTGAAAGCAGCACATACTGAAAAGGCGAAGGGTTGTAATATTATCATTGGATATGTCGAAACGCACGGCCGTCGGGAAACCGAGGAACTGGCAAAGGGCTTCGTTGAAATCCCCCGAAAAATATATGAGTATCAGTCCGCTTCACTTCAGGAAATGGACCTTGATGCTATCATCACCAGCAAACCTAAGATTGTCCTTGTTGATGAACTGGCGCATACCAATGCCCCGGGAAGCCGTCATACGAAACGATACCAGGATGTCCTTGAACTTCTCGGGAATGGGATAAATGTTTATACAACCCTGAATGTCCAGCACCTTGAAAGCCGGTCTGAAACCGTTGCCCAGATAACCGGGATCATCGTTCGGGAAACAATCCCTGATGAGATTTTTGAAAATGCAGATGAACTGGAACTGGTTGATCTCACTCCCGATGAACTGCTTCAACGATTGTCGGAAGGGAAGGTATACCCTCCTGAACGTTCAAAAGAAGCGATTGAAAATTTTTTCCGGAAAGGGAACATTACTGCACTTCGTGAGATGGCCTTGCGCATTGTTGCTGATCGCGTGGATAAGCAGCTTCATGACTACATGCAAAACAAGCGCATCCGCGGTCCATGGAAATCAGGTATGCATCTCCTGGTTGCAATTGGTCCAAGCCCCTATTCTGGCAAATTATTGCGCTGGGCTAAAAACCTTTCCTATGCAATGGATGCAAACATCCAGGCCCTCTATGTTGAGACTTTTCATAAACTAACGCCCAAAGAACACGAACAACTTGATAAAAACATAAACCTCGCAAAGCAGCTCGGGATTAAATTCCGGATCATCACCAATTTTGATGTTGTAAAAGGAATTGTCGACTTTGCTCAGAAAGAGAATGCAACCCATATAATCGTCGGGAAACCCAGGGTGCGCAACCTTTTATCCATGATCCGGCTGGGCAACTTCGTGAACAGGCTTATCAGGTTCAGCGGAAACATTGACATCTACGTTCTGGGGGCAGATGCCCGTGTTAAAGATCCGTTTAAGGACAGGGTGTCGATCCCTTCTTTCACATCCAACATCCGGCAATACCTGATCACTCCCATCCTTGTGATTTTATCTGCCTGCATTTGTTACCTGGTCAAAGATTATGTAGGATACCAGATCGTTTCATTCATCCTGCTGATCCTTATCTCAATCCTGGCACTCTTTTATGGAACAGGCCCGATACTTCTGGCCGCAACACTCTGCGCCCTGATCTGGGATTATTTTTTCATACCTCCGCAATTTACCCTGCATATCGAACGGGCGGAAGACATGCTGATGCTTGTCATGTTCTTCATCATTGCCTTGCTGAATGGCATTCTCACTTCAAGAGTCCGTGGACAGGAGAAAAAAATCAGGATACGTGAAGAGCGCACAGATGCCTTGTACCAGCTGACAAAGGAACTTGCAACAACGTCGGGCATCGAGGAGGTTACCATGACAGCGCGAAAATACATTCAGAAATATTTCAAACTGGATTGTGCCATCCTCCTGAAGAATGATTTGAATGCACTTGACGACCAGGTACGACACGAAACGAAAATAGAGCTCTCTGAAACCGATAAGGGAATTGCTTCGTGGGTGTTTAAAAATTCTGATAAAGCAGGAAAGAATACCAATACATTGCCGTCAGGGAATTATACATTTTACCCTCTGACGGGAAACAATGAAAATACCGGGGTCATTGTTGTCGAGCATACAAAAGTGTTTACACAGGGTGAGGAACAATTCTGGGAAGCATTCATTGCACAGATATCCGGAAAATTCGAGCGTGAATTTTTAAGAAGTACAGCAAAAAATGCGTATATATTAAGCGAATCGGAGAAACTTTACAAGACACTTTTCAATTCCATTTCACATGAATTCCGCATTCCTGTTGCAACCATAATCGGGGCTTCCGACACCCTGCTTTCGCAAACTTTCCCGGAAGAAACCCGGAAGAAACTCTATTCTGAGATCAGCATTGCCTCGATCCGGCTGAACCGCATCATTGATAACCTGCTGAATATGTCCCGCCTCGAATCGGGGCGTATTACTCCAAGAATTGATTGTTGTGATGTACATGACCTGGCAAACAACGTGTACGAGTCCTTAACGACGGAATTACAACCGTTTCAACTCTCAACTGTCATCCCCGCCGAGATGCCTCTCGTTTATATCGATTTTGGCCTGATGGAACAGGTCTTGCACAACCTGGTTCTCAATGCCACCCAACATTCACAACCTGGCAGCAGGATCAGGCTAAAGTTTTTTTATGATAACGGAGTACTGACAATCCAGGTCATGGACAGGGGAAAAGGTTTTTCGGAGTCTGAACTCGCTTCCGTATTCAATAAATTCTATCGCGGAGAAGATGCCAAGACTGGCGGAACAGGATTGGGACTGTCGATTGTAAAAGGTTTCGTTGAAGCTCACAAAGGTACAGTAATTGCCGGAAACCGTCAGAATGGCGGAGCAATATTTACAATCAAAATACCGGCGAAAGCAATAATTCAAACAGAAACAGAGAATAAATAACGACTACCTTAGCCAGACAAAAAGCTCATGCCATGCAGGAAACGATTCTGATCATCGATGATGAAGTGCAAATCCGCCGCTTGCTGGAAATTACGCTATCGGCAAATAACTATAAAATCTCGGAGGCATCAACCGCAAAAGAAGGTCTCTCCCTTGCCGCTTCACTTCAGCCATCGCTGATTCTTCTTGACCTGGGATTACCGGATCTTGACGGAAATGAGATCCTGAAAAAACTCCGCGAATGGTATCAGAAACCAATCATTATTCTTTCTGTAAGGAATTCTGAAGATGACATCATCCAGGCACTGGATTCGGGAGCCAATGATTATCTCACCAAGCCATTCCGCACCGGTGAATTGCTGGCGCGGATCCGCGTTGCCATCAAGCAAAGCCAGAGCCTGCCCGACAATCCAATCCTGGAATGCGGAAGCCTGATGATCGATCTTGGAAACCATACGGTCCGCAAGAATAACCTGCTGCTCAAACTCACATCAACAGAATTTTCACTGCTCGCCCTGTTAGCTAAAAACGAAGGCAGGGTGCTGACCCATCAGTTTATTCTCAGAGAAGTTTGGGGAATGGGCTACATCGAACAGACTCAATACCTGCGGGTTTTTATTGCACAACTGCGGAAAAAAGTCGAAGATAATCCATCAAGACCAAAAATACTCAACACGGAATCAGGGATAGGATATAGGTTCGGAAGCTAAAATCAGAATCCATTTCTGCGAATCTCGTCCAGTTCGCCGGCAGAAAACAATCCGCACCTGAAAAGATGAAGGAACTGTTCTGAATTACCTTTATCGAAAAGCATCACATCATCAGAATTTACAGTCACTTTCACGCCATGATCATAAAGAATCCGGATGGGATGAGTTTTGTAAGATTTGATCCGCTTTAACGCGATGTTGCTTGCCGGGCAGACATTCAGCCGGATCCCGTTTGCCGACAGCCATCGCATGACTTCCGGCGACCCGGCAGACCCGATGCCATGCTGCACTGCATCCAACTCCAGCACTTCGACGGCTTCACGCACGGATTCAGCATCTCCGAATTCCCCGGCATGGGCTTTGCATTTCAGTCCCAGCTTCCGGGCATGCTTGTAAATTGATGCATAATTATGGACAGACTGGGCTGTTTCAATATCATACAGATCAATGGACCGGAAATACCCCGAATCCAGGTATGGCCCGATGCAGGCGAGTACAGTGCGCAACGAAAGGACTTTCGCCATGCCAATCTCCGGCCGGTATTCAATTTCAGGCGCGATCTTCTGATGGGCATTTTTAAGAATTGAGATGACTTCTTCCGGCTGAAGATGAAAAAGACGACCGATGGTCACATCAACACTCATCTCGAGGACTGTAATGCCATCCGATTTTGCCTGTAAAAAAGCAGCTTCCACCACAGCCTGCAATGCACCCGGACGATCAAACACAGGACGGAAGACGGTTCCTATCCAATCATTGATCCCTGAAATTCCTTTGTCTCCTGAACGAAATTTTTCAAGCTTGTCCCCCGTGAATTTCTCGATCTGCTTCAGCCGCCCGCCCAGCAGGCAATGATTGTGCAGATCGCTCTTCGGAATACCGCGTACAGCCTTCAGATCCAGGTTAGTTAAGGCTTCTGTGAAACTCTGCATGCTGCGTTTATTCTTTGTTTATAACCACGGAATTTGCATAGAGCGGGATCTCATTCTGGAAAATCGAGAAATTGACCTTATTCGGGAGACTGTTCTTGTTGTAAAGCAGCACGACAAACTGGTTCTGCCCGACATTGTTGATCTGAATGTAATTGTATGATGACATGGCCGAAGTCTGCGCATTCATGTTCATGTTCTGAACATTGAACGTCATGAATGCGTTGGGGTCAAAATTGATGGCAAGCTTCACCGGATACAAAGAGTAAAGGTCGATATGCATTTCCACCACTTTCGAGGAATACTTCACATTGAATGTGGCTTTGGCCATCGGGCTTTCATACAAAATGTTATCCGCAGTTTTCATCTCATCATAAGAACGGGTATCCCACATGGTTCCGGCAATATCCTGCTGCTTCAGTTTCTTCCCGGATTTTGCCTGTCCCAAAAGACTGATGACAAATATTCCCAGGAATATTCCCAAAACGAACGCAAAACCAATCTTAAAACGGGGTGAGAAAAAAATCCTCGACATTCTTTCAGAGATTGAAAGTTTCTCAGTTGGGATAAAGTTTTCCATTTTTATTTTATTTAGGATTTGTTGTTTAACATCAACTTCAAGGAACTTCTCTTCCCTGAACTTTTCAGCTGTTTCTTTCCGGTCAGTGTACATTTTCTTTGCTTCCGGAGCCGATTCCAGCCAATTCATCAACTCCTCATGCTCGCCGGGATTCAGATCGCCATCGATATCCCTGTAAATCTTCCGGATGATTTTCGGATCAATCATGGTCAAAAAAATTATTTTGAATCAGAAGTGAATTCAGTTTCTCCCTTGCCATGAACAATCTTGATTTCACGGTTTTTTCTTCCATTTTCATCACTTCGCCGATTTCCACATAAGACATTTCAAAAAAATATTTCAACAGAATGATTGACCTGGAATCCGGCTTCAGCTGACGTAATGCAGCATGCAACTTAGTTCGCTGGTCTTCCCTGATCTTGCCTGTTGACGGCTCATCCTGTAACTCGCCGAGATCACTAAGCCTTTCAAATATTCTCCCCGATTTCAAAAAGCTGATCGTATCATTGATCGCGATCCTGTATATCCAGCTGAAAAATTTATGCTTAAAATTAAAACTGCCTAACTTTTCATAGACTTTAATAAAGACATCCTGCGTAAGATCTTTGGCCTGTTCCTCATCCCCGGTCATTTTAAAGACCAGGTTGTACACAGGTTTTTGATATTTGTCGATCAGCAATTCAAACGATGATATTTTCCCTTCAAGGACCTCCCTGACCAGTTTATTATCATCCTCTGTTATCATAAGTACCGCATTCTTTCAAAAAGTTGGAGAAAGATAAGAAAAAAAACTCCTGTATTCAGGCTAACCCAGGACCGATAGTTTCCACAGGTCTTTCCTGCTCATTCGCAAAACCGGCGAAATGGCAAGCATCCCGGCTTTCCCAATATTCCTTTCCAAACCCTTCAGCTCTTTCAGTTTTTCGGTAAGCCCTTTTTCCTGTTTCACAGGCAGGTCATTTTCCCGCAACATCAGTACACTCTTTGCTTTTATGGATAACTCGAGATACAAACCGATAAAACAATAAAGGTCGAGAACTACTTCCGCAGGAAAATATTTTTTAATGGAGAGCAAATAGGCTCCCGATTTTGTTTCGGAGAATTTCCCTCTCCTTATCATTGAAAGGATTTTTACTTCCGAATCAAATTCAATCTCAAGCCAGTTTCGGATGGTTTTTTCATTTTTCAGGAATAGGAATCCCATCACGGAAGGAACAAGAAAAAAGATGATCAGGGCTGAAGTCATCGGCGGGAACAGGAAAAAATTGTAGATCATGTGCAGCAATACTGCCAGCATTGCACCAGCCAGAATGGACATTCCGGGGTTGAGTTTCCGGTTCAGCGAACTCATTCCCAGGATGCCGACAAACGCAGTAGCTCCTCCATGCATGATCGCAGTTCCAAACCCGCGTGTGATCCAAAGCATGAGGTTCTCCTGGTCACCTGCAAAATGGTAGAGATAAAACAGGTTCTCTGCAAGGGCAAATCCTGAACCGATGGCAAACCCATAGATGGCACCGTCAATCATGAAGCCGACATGATTTTTACGGATGAGCCAGATCAGCAGCGACATTTTGAGAATCTCTTCAGGGAATGGAGCTATGAATCCCGAGTAAGTTGCAAATGGAATATTAAGATGCAGGATCAGGAAAGTATTCAGAAAAAAACTTGCTGCGGCGCTGAACAGTCCCCAGACGATGCATAAGAGCAGGATTTTCTTGTTGACAAGTTTAAAACAATCCAGGAAGATGAACAGAACCAAAAACAGGAATACCGGGATCAGGCTCACTGCTATTTTCATGGTTGACTGAATTGGTTTCTTTTTGCTAGTGATTTATTCCGTGTGAAGGCCGGTTGATTTATGAACAAGGAATAACGATTGCTGAATTCAGAAGTAAAAGGAGCTAACAATTACAAGGCGGATTCAACTTTGTCGAGATCTTCTTTACTTTCCGCATGACCCGCATCAGGTTTCCACCCCAAATCTTCTTAATATCCCGCGTTGAATATCCTCTCCTGACAAGCTCTTTCGTGATATTTTTCATCTCACTCACATCAAAACAGCCATTCACTGCACCTCCCCCGTCAAAATCCGTCCCTATTCCCACATGATTGATCCCGGCTACCTTTACCATGTGATCAATGTGGTTGACAACATCAACTACAGTCGCCAGCTTCTGCGGAAATTTGCGATCCATTTCATTCCACTCCAGGTGCATCTTCTGCTGTTCAGCTTCCGACAGGTTCTCATAACTCTTATATCTCTTCCGGAACTCCGCCCTTGCTGAATCCCTGGCCGGATTGGGATCGGGAGTCTTCACATAATCGCTGAGGATGCACATCTGGATCACACCGCCATTTTTTGCAAGTGCAACCAGCATCTTGTCATCCATGTTCCGTTTGTTGTTGCAGATCGCCCTGGCACAGGAATGCGAAGCAATAACAGGTGCTTTGGAAATAGTAAGAACATCATAGAATGCTTTATCGGAAATATGAGATACATCAACCATCATCCCGATCTTGTTCATGTATTGCACGACATTCTTCCCGAATTCGCTCAGACCTGTAAATTCAGTGGTATCGGTTGAAGAATCGCAGATGTCGTTATTTTTGGTATGACACAACGTAATGTACCTGGCGCCTTTGCTGTAATACGATTGAATGAGTGAAATGTCATTCCCGATCGGGTAACCATTTTCCATACCAATGAAGATTGCACGCTTCCCTTTTCTTTTTAACCGGTAGGCATCCTCCGGCGAAAAGGCCAGTCCTGCAACATCGCGGTTGCGGTCAACGACCGCGTAGATCGTATCGAACAGGCGATCGGCCCTTGCTTTTGCCAGCGCATTCCCGGCCGGCGTCCTTGGGCCCTGGGAAAGGAACACTGCGAAGAATGCGGCATCCAGGCTGCCTGATTTCATCCTCGGGAAATCATATTTAGAATTATCCCCTGATGACCGGTGGTCCTTTGAGATATCAAATCCTTTTTCCATCAGGTTCAGCGGGGCGTCAGTGTGGGAATCAACCGTCAGTATCTTCTTGTGGATCCGGTCAACTTTCCTGTCAAGTTCAAGCTCAGATGCTTGTCCTGAAACTTTGTAAGAGCCAGCAAGAAAAAAGAAGAAGAAGACAACAATAAAGCAATAATACATTCGCATATTCTTAATTCGCATATTCGTCATTCATTTAAGTTGTCTCAGGTATAGTTGAATTGTATTCTCAAGTCCATAGTAGAGCGCGTCACAGATCAGCGCATGACCGATGGAAACTTCAAGCAGTCCGGGGATATTCTGATGAAAATAGTGCAGGTTCTCCAGGTTCAGGTCATGACCGGCATTGAGGCCCAGGCCACATTCCCCGGCAACGACGGCAGCTTCCCTGAAAAGCTTGATCGCGGATTCGGGATCAGCAGTGTAATCCCTTGCATATTTTTCAGTGTATAATTCAATCCTGTCAGTACCGGTTTTCACAGCATTCCTGATCATCCCCGGATCAGCATCAATAAAGACAGAGGTCCGGATGTTGTTCTTCCTGAATTCTGAAATTACTTCTGTAAGGAATCGTTCATTCTTGATGGTATCACATCCTGCATTGGATGTCAGTGCATCCGGGGGATCGGGGACCAGGGTGACCTGTGCAGGCTTTACAGAGAGGACAAGGTCAATGAAGGATTTCGAAGGATAGCCTTCGATGTTGAATTCTGTTTTAAGAACTGTTTTCAGTTCAGTTACATCCCGGTAACGGATATGCCGTTCATCAGGCCTGGGATGAACGGTGATCCCTTCGGCACCAAACCGTTCACAATCGAGTGCCACCCTGACCAGATCCGGCAGAGTTCCTCCCCTGGCATTCCGCAAAGTGGCTATTTTATTAATGTTTACACTTAGTTTCGTCATTCATAAATTTTTGGTAAAGTTACAATAATCAGGAAAACAAGAACTGCTAAGGTTTATCAGTTTTAATTGCTCCATACTCAAGCGGATAATCATTTTACTAATTTTACAGTTTTAATAATGTTACTATGAGAGCCGTCATCCAGCGGGTAAAGGAAGCATCCGTCAGCATCAGGGGATCTGTGACGGGAAAAATTAGCCAGGGCCTGTTGATCCTTGTTGGGATTGAAGAATCTGACACTGCCGAAGATGTGGATTGGTTAACCGGGAAGATTGCCCGTCTCCGTGTATTCAACGATGCGCAGGATGTGATGAATCTTTCAGTCCGGGATATTAATGGAGATATCCTCGTGGTCAGCCAGTTTACGCTGCATGCCGGCACCCGGAAAGGAAACCGTCCGTCATACATTCGTGCAGCCAGACCCGAGACCGCGATTCCTCTGTACGATCAGTTCGTCAGGAAGATGGAAGCAGAAACAGGAAAGCAGGTCAAAACCGGGGAGTTCGGAGCCATGATGGAAGTTTCGCTGATCAATGACGGACCGGTGACCATCCTTATTGATACGAAAAACAAGGAATGAATAGCCTGTCGAAGAAACTGATCCGTGTTGACAATAATTGGATTATTCCCGCGTTTCTGCATTATCGTATTGAAAAAATGCTTAAATTTGCACATTAACAAACTAACCTAAATTTAAACCATATCAAAATGAAAAAAGTTGTTATTTTAGTTTCTACAGTTCTGCTATTTGCAGGGATGACCTTTGGTCAGACTCCAAAAACACAGGAAAAAGCAACACCTGCCGCAACTAAAACAGAAGCTCCTGCCGCCAAGAAAGACGGAAAGAGCTGTGAAAAAACCTGTGATCATAAAGGAAAAGGAAAATCAGCATGTTGCGCAAAAAAAGGTGAAGCATGCAAAAAAGATGCAAAAACCACAACTCCAGAGAAGAAGTAATAAACTCATCTCTGATATTCTTAAAAAAGGGGCAATCTTGTCCCTTTTTTTTATGCATGTCCTGGAATTTTGAATACGATAGGCATCCTGACCATGACGCGGACAGGCTTCCCGCTTCTTCTGCCGGGTTCCCACCTTGGCATCATCTTCGTTACCCGCATCGCTTCCTCATCGCAGCCGGAACCCATCCCCTTGGTGATCTGGATATTGGAAATTGATCCATCCGTTTCTATCACAAACACCACCATCACCACACCCTGGAGCCCGGATTTATAGGCACCGTCAGGATAATGGACATTGTTACGGAGAAACATAAGCCGTGAGAAATCGCCCCCGGGAAATTTTGGAAAAACATCCAGGGTTGTATAGATTCCTGTATCGTCGTTTGTTCCATTGCCCTGTGATGCGCGGCCCTTTCCATTGACTGAATCGGTTTTCGCATCGTCCTTCTTCTCCTCCTGCGGAATCTCTTCCTTATTTACTTTTTTCTCGGGAACAGAATCGACAACAACCGGCGGTTGCGGTGTGTCAACTTCCGGCTTCGGGAGGCTTGGCATGGCATTCAGGTCATTATCGGGAGACTGGATAAAATCATATTCAACCGAATAGAGCAGATCCATGTCGGTTGCCAGGTCGGCTCCCTGGAAATAATACATCAGGAAGGGTGTTATGAAAATGACCAGGAATACGACAGCGCCGCCAACCAGGGAAACCAGGAGGTATTTTAAATATTTCCTCCGGAGATAATATGAACCATAAGCCTTGTTTCTTCCTTCAAAGGCAAGGTCATTCAGATCCGGATATTTCTGTGATTCATTCTTCATCAATCGGAACAGACTGGAATGTAGGGCTACGCGCCCAATTGCTTTTTTAAGATCTCGATAATCCTGCGTTCCTTTTTCGTTGGTCTGCCGATTCCTCTTTGCCTGTATTCAAAACCTGTTTCCTTGTTTACTTTCAGCTTATCATACTCTTCCTGCGGGGTGAGGTCCTGAAGGTAGTTCTCCACCAGTTTGGCAGACATCCTGTGTTCAGGAATGCCAATGACTTTCACGGTTTTCCTGATTGGATTCAGGCTGATGGTGATCACTTCTCCCGGCTTGACCAATCTCGACGGTTTTACAACCTGTTCGTTCACATGCACTTTACCCGAACGAATGCTGTCAGTTGCAAGACTCCGGGTCTTATAGATCCTGACTGCCCAAAGCCACTTATCTATCCGAACGTCACCCTGCATAAATTATTTCTGACGGAAGTAGATTTCTATGGGAACACCGGATAAATTAAATTGTTCGCGGAGCTTGTTTTCAATAAACCGCTTGTATGGCTCCCTGATGTATTGCGGATGATTGCAAAAAAATGCAAACGCAGGATAGGCCATCGGTAATTGAGTTGCAAACTTGATCTTGACCATTTTCCCTTTCACGATAGGCGGCGGAGTCTGCTCTATGATCGGCAGGATAAATTCATTCAGCTTCGCGGTTGGGATTTTGGCTGAACGATGTTTAAAGACTTCAATGGCAGCCTCAACACCTTTAAAAATCCGTTGTTTTGTAAGCACCGAGGTGAAGATGATGGGAACATCCTTGAATGGCGCGATCTGCTCGCGTATCCGCTCTTCAAAATCCTTGTGCGTATTCGTTTGCTTCTCGACAAGGTCCCATTTGTTCACGAGGATCACTGCGCCTTTATGGTTTTTTTCAACCAGTGAAAATATATTCAGGTCCTGGGATTCAAAACCACGTTCAGCATCGATCATCAGTATGCAGACATCACTGCTTTCAATGGAACGGATGGCACGCATCACCGAGTAAAACTCGATATTCTCGGAAACTTTCGATTTCTTCCGGATCCCTGCTGTATCAATCAGCATGAATTCGAGATCGAAATATTTATAATATGTATGAATGGAATCCCTGGTCGTACCAGGTACCGGTGTCACAATGGTCCGTTCATTGCCGAGCAGCACATTCACAAGGGATGACTTTCCAGCATTTGGCCGCCCTATGATCGCGATTTTAGGGAGAGCATCAGCGGCATTCGGCTCTTCATAATTGTAAGCTTCTTTATCAGGAAGAACCTTTACAAGTTCATCCAGCAATTCCCCGGTTCCGCTGCCGCTCATTGCAGATATGCCATACAACTCCTTGAAACCAAGTTTATAAAACTCAGGAATATCGGCCAGTTGCGTGTGATTATCCAGTTTATTGGCAACCAGGAACACCGGTTTCGAAGAACGTCTCAGCATGTCTGCCACCGATTCGTCCATGCTTGTAATCCCATCTTTGATATCAACCATGAAGATCATGGTATCGGCTTCTTCAATGGCCAGACGAACCTGCTTCTTGATCTCATCCTCAAAAACATCATCCGAATTGTCAACATACCCGCCGGTATCAATCACTGAGAATTCAATGCCATTCCAATCCGAACGGCCATAATGCCGGTCGCGTGTAACACCGCTTTCCGCATCAACAATGGCCTCCTTTTTTCCGGTGAGCCTGTTAAAGAGGGTTGATTTCCCGACATTCGGCCGGCCAACTATTGCAACGATGTTTGACATATACTTGTTCTAAAATAATTTGTTTCTGTTCCCGCTGACAGCGCAGCTTTAAAGACGATGTGCGAGACCTGTTTTGTTATTCAACAGAATAGCCGAATCTTTTTAATTCACTTTCATTGTCCCGCCAGTCCTTTTTCACCTTCACCTTCAGTTCAAGAAAAACATGCTTCTCAAGGAATTCTTCGATGTCCTTTCTTGCTTCTGTTCCCATCTTCTTTATCGCTCTTCCCTGGTGCCCCAGGATGATGGCCTTTTGTGATTCCCTTGCAACGAAAAGGAAAACCGAGATCCGGATGATCTCTTCCTCCTCCTTGAATGAATCAACTACCACTTCCACACTGTAAGGAATTTCCTTGGAGTAGTTGAGTAATATCTTTTCACGGATGATCTCGGCAATGAAGAAACGTTGCGAACGATCCGTTAGTTCATCCTTAGGAAAGAATGCCGGGGATTCAGGAAGATGTTTGAGTATGGTGTCAAAAACCAGCGCGGTGTTGAAGCAATGAAGCGCCGAGATTGCTATGATATCAGCTTTCGCAAGCGTTTGTTTCCAGTGTTCAATAGCAGCCTGGACTTTCTCCTGGTCACCGAGATCGACTTTGTTGATGACAACAATTACAGGTTGGTCGGTAGCCTTAAGTTTTTCCAGTACTTCCTCGTGCTGGAAATGCTCACCCAGTTCGATAACCAGGAGGATGATATCCGCATCCGACATGGAGGAATAAACCGTCCCCAGCATCGATTTGTGAAGCAGGTAATGAGGCTTGAGAATTCCCGGCGTATCGGAGTAGACAACCTGGAAATCTTCACCACTGAAGATCCCCATGATGCGATGACGCGTAGTTTGCGCTTTGTAGGTAATGATCGAAAGCTTCTCCCCCACCAATACATTCATCAGTGTTGACTTTCCCACATTCGGACTCCCGATGATTGAAACGTAACCAGCTTTGTGTGCCATATTTTGCAAAAGTAGTTGATTTTCTTGAGTATATAAAATTTTTCAACATCCATCATGAATGAAATTCATGAAAGAAAAAAAATCTGCCTGAAATTTTCCTGGAAAAAGAAAGAGGCCGCCCTCAACCATTCCTGGCTTGAAGACGACCTCCTCAACAATGGATCGCTTAAACTTATTTCAGGATAAGCTTTTTAATGATGTTATTATTCTCAGTCGAAATCCGGATCATATATTCTCCCCTGGGTTTTGAACTGAAATCAAATTGGTAGCTTTTGCTTCCTTTGTACGAACCAGATTGAATGAATCTGCCGGTGTTATCATAGATGTTCACAATAAGTGTCTGCCCGTTCAGGTGCTTCGTATTAATCGTAAACATTCCGTCAGTCGGATTTGGCACGATTGTGATATCTTCCTTTGCAAGCTCAGGAATGCCCACATAACCATCCTGGGAAACTGTTACATCAATAGGAGTCAGGCCTGAAACGCTCACAGTGATGGTTGCAACCCTTGGAGTAGTGATTGAATTCTCAGTAAAGTTAGCTGTGATGGTTCCGTTTCCTGTGCCACTCGGGGTTACAGTACACCAGGTCTGATTGCTGACAACTGTCCAGTTTGTATTGGAAGTAACTGTAAAGTTCGTCGATCCGGCCTGGAAAGCAACATCCTGGTTTAACGGGGTAACATTGAGCGTAGGAGTAACACCACCCTGGGTTACTGTTACAACAATCGGTACAATACCGGCAACTGTAACGGTAAGGTTGGCAACCCGCTGCGCAACGGATGTATTGTCTGTGAATGAAGCATTGATAGTACCATTCCCATTCCCGTTTGCGGTAGGTATACACCAGGCTTGGTCGCTGACCACAGTCCAGTATGAGTTGGAAGTAACTGTAAAGCTTGTGTTCCCCGCAGGTGCTGTTACATTCTGGTTAGGCGGTGTCACATTCAGGGTTGGAGCTACACCAGCCTGGGTAACCGTATTGGTCACTGAAAGACCGGTGATCGTTGTTGTAATTGTGGCAAGACGGGAAGCCAATCCAGTGTTTTGAGCGTAGTTTACTGTGATCGTTCCATTCCCTGAACCCGAAGGTGTAACGGTGCACCATGTCTGGTCGCTGGTTACTGTCCACGCACTGTTCGAGGCCACTGTGAAGGTTGTGGTACCTGCAGGTGCCGGAACGCTCTGGTTAGGTGGTGTGACAGCCAGTGTAGGAACTACAGCAGACTGGGTTACAGTAGTCACGATCGATGTCAACCCTGTAACAGTTGTTGTAACATTGGCAACCCGGGTGCTTCCTGTAAGATTGTCGGTATAGGTCGCTGTGATTGTACCATTTCCTGAACCCGATGGCGTGACGGTGCACCAGGTTTGATTGCTGGTAACTGTCCAGGCACTGTTTGAGGTTACTGTAAATGGCGTGGTCCCTGCGGTGGATGTAACATTCTGGTTGGGTGGTGTAACAGCAAGTGTAGGCACAAGTGCAGCCTGGGTTACAGTTGTCACGATCGACGTCAACCCTGTTACAGTAGTTGTAACATTGGCAACTCTGGGGCTTCCTGTAAGGTTGTCGGTATAGGTCGCGGTGATCGTACCATTTCCTGAACCCGAAGGTGTAACTGTGCACCAGGTCTGATTGCTGGTAACAGTCCAGGCACTGTTTGACGTTACCGTAAACGGTGTGGTCCCTGCTGTGGATGTAACATTCTGGTTGGGAGGTGTAACCGATAGTGTAGGCACGAAAGCAGCCTGGGTTACAGTTGTCACAATCGGAGTCAACCCTGTTACGGTAGTTGTAACATTGGCTACCCTGGGGCTTCCTGCAAGATTGTCGGTATAGGTCGCAGTGATCGTACCATTTCCTGAACCTGATGGTGTTACAGTGCACCAGGTTTGATTGCTGGTTACAGTCCATGACATATTTGAGGTCACGGTAAATGAAGTGTTCCCGGCTGTGGAAGTTACATTCTGATTGGGAGGTGTAACAGCCAGCGTCGGACTACTGGAGGTTCCGGTGATCTGAACATCGTCAATTGCCCAGTAATATGCATAGGTTCCCGTAAAATTCCATTTGATCTTCACCTGGCTCTGACCTGCAAGAGCGGCAATCACCTGGTTGAAGGCTGCAGGATTGGTGGTGCTGGCAGTCCATGTCTGGATGGTAGTCCACGTAGATCCGTTATTAATGCTGTAGGATACGGTTGCGGTAGATCCCGTGTAGAACCTGAAATAATGATTGAATTTTAAGGTTACAGCGGTAAATCCTGTCATATCGATTGTTGGTGTAATAAGGTCGGCATTCTGTGTATTGCCGGTACCATAAGCATCACTGTTCAGGTATGCATAATTTCCGGTAAGTGCCGGAAGAGGAGTTACCCCGGTGATTGTACCGAAGAGCCATATCTGCCCGTTCCCCTGGTGATCAACCTGTGACCAGCAACTTGGAATGGTTGTGCCCGAAAAACTTTCAGTGAACGGCAACGTACTGTTTCCGCAATTTGTGGTGAACGTCAGGTCAGCACCATAGAATGTCGAAGTACTGTTGGTAGCATAAGCCCTGATATGGTAGGTTGTGTTGGAAACCAATCCGGTAAGTGAACTTGTGAATGCGCCTAGTCCGCTCCCATCTGTAGTATGACTATCTGTAATGGTGGGATTAGCAGCAGTTGACCAGCAGGTGCCTCTTGCACTTACCGAAGAACCGCCGTCTGTTACAACAACGCCACCGGCAGTTGCAGTCGTCTGTGTGATGGCTGAAGCAGCTGTAGTGGTTATGTTGGCAGCACCCGGAGTGAAGGTGAAATCAGCTCCATAGCTTGTGCCATCGGAATTCGTAGCTGCAATCCTGAAGTGATAAGTGACACCGGCGGTGAGCCCGGAAAGGCTGGCATTCTCCGGTGTGGTTGTGCTGCCGGAGCCTGCGCTTAATGTTGTAGTGCTGGTTCCATAAGCAACGGTTGTGCCCCATTCAAAATGATAGGTTGAGGCAAGTCCGTTTGGATTAACAGTACCATTCAATACTGCAGTAGTTGCAGTAACGGTAGTGGCATCCGTTGTAGTAGCAGTAGGCTGATTGGACCATTTCAGGGAAGCAATTTTTGTTGACCATGGCCAGGAACCTCCATAGGTTCCAACATATTCATTGGTTGTCCAGAAGGTAATATTATCGGAAGGGTCAACACTCATGGCTGCATAATCGCCCCAGCGGGTTGCGCCTGTCATCGAAGCAGCGCCTGTCTGGATGATCCCTTCTGTAACCGTCATTGTGCTTACCGGATCAGATGCTCTTCTTCCGGTAAAATAGATGGAAGGGAACATAGAACTGCTCGAAACCGTATAAGCAAGCGCCATATCACCATTGATATTCTGTGCAATACTGCCTAACCAGCGGGATTTTCCATCACCCGGGTTAAATGACGATTGCTGGGTCACCGAAAAGGTTGTTCCTGTTTTACGGTATTCATACCATCTTACACCTGCGACACCGCTGCCGATGTTCACACTGTGGCAGGTGACAAATGATTCATAACTTCCAAAGTTCCTGTACTGATTTCTGAACATCAGACGATCCCCGAGGCCATCCAGTTTATTGGTGGTACCTGACTGGGCGACCACACCAGTCCCTGTGCCAAGCATGGTATAGGTAGTAACAGGCAGGTTAGTTACAAAGGTAAATGTTGAATTGGCCGTAGTGACCCAGTCAACATGCAAAGCCCAGATCCTTAATTCGCTGGCTCCTCCACCGGAATTGTCATTGATATAGGTGAAATAATTCGGTGTTCCTGCTGCCGGGAATGTTCCGTCACAATCCGAAGGAAGCATGGCATAGCAATCAGTTCCCAATCCTGAGCCACTTCCACCCAGGGTTTCCGTTTTAAAATAGATCATTGCAGCGCTTGCATCACCTGTGAGCATCTTGCTTCTCTGTAACACACAACCTGCTGCTCCAATAAATGGTGTTGAACCGGAATTGGTATTGAACCTGTTAACAGCCATGTAATACCCATCCTGCCAAACGCCAAGCTTCGGGTAATCCGGCATATAATCCAATTGAAATGCGTAACGGTAATAGGTTCCTGTAGGATCGGCGGTTGTTGAAATTGCGACCAGTTCATATTCTGTATAAGATGGGTAAGATCCGCAGTCAATAGCAAACTGGGCGATCAGCCAACGGTCAGCATTTTCATCATAGAGTACAATTGCATCACCATCATTGTGGCCATTCCAGTTTCCACTGAACCCGCTCCAGATAGTCGACGTTGTAACAGGACCGTAAAGGGAGGTACCTGATTTGTTGTACATCTGAAGCATACTGTTTACAACCTGAACATAATGATTCGGGCCAACATCACCCGTGGGATCCGGAGGTGTAACACGTCCTGAATTGGAACTGTTTTTAACTCCGTCAAAATTTAATATGGGATTTGTTACCATTGGCTGATGCGTATTCCCCGAAGCCATTATTTGTAGTGCGGGATCCGGAGGAGCCTGGTAATTGATCGGAATGTTCTTGATCCTGTTAGGAACAATTCTTTCATCATTTTCTCTGCGTGAACTGTTTTTCACCGGTTTCATATCCCGCAGGGGGGCAGAAACATCAAATTTTACAGGATATTTAACTTCCAATACCTGGGCATTCAGACTCCGTGGAATCGAGAACAATGCCAGGGCAATCAGAAGAAAGTATCCAGAAAGGACATTTTTCATCATTGGGAACATTTTTTAAGTTAGTAAAGAGGGGGTTTGGAATAATTGTAAACTTTTCACATAGCAAACGTTTGTATTTCATTTTATTGTGTAAACAGACCATGGACTTTAAGAAAGGTTGCCTTGACTGTGAAAAAAAAAGTCGATTTGTTTATAACCTTTTCAGAAATAAAAATGTAGCCTTAAAATCGCCAAAATTACTGAACTTCTCAAGTCAATATTTGGAGTGCAAAGTTAACATTTTAAAACAGATCAGGATCAAAAGAATAGGTTAACCGATAAAATTTACCGGTGAATCCAATGAACAAATCCCATTGCCCATTGCAATATTTAATGGCAAGAGATAAAATATTCAGCAGTCATCTGTTTTGATTTATTTCTTATTTTTAACCTATCATTCTTTTCCTTTCTTATTTTTCTTAAACCGGTATGTATGAGAATACTGTTATCATGTTGCATAGTATTGCTTGTTTTCACTGTCAACGCGCAATTCAGGGAACCCAAATTCGGGAAAGTTGAACCGGCTGAACTGCAATTGACCAGGTACGACAAGGATACCACCGCCGATGCCCTGATGTTTTTTGATTTTGGCTACTCCAGGTTTGACGTTAACCAGGCGAGACAATTCCAGTTCATTTACAATCGTCATTTTCGGATCAAAATATTCAGGAAGTCAGCATTTCATTATGCAGATGTGAGCATCATTCTTCACAAAAATGGCTCAGCAAGGGAAAATCTGGAGAATTTACTTGCAGTTACATACAATATGGTTGATGGGAAAATGGTAAAAACCAAGCTTGCAAGTGATAAAATCTACAAGGCCGAGAGTAAAAATTTCGTGATCGAGAAATTTGCCTTTCCTGAAGTAAAAGAAGGTTCGGTAATTGAATTATCCTATACGATCAACTCCGATTTCCTTCGCAATTTCAGGGGTTGGGCATTCCAGCACAAGTATCCGACATTATGGAGTCAATATGAATATGTTATTCCTGAATATTTCAGTTACAGGAGATCATCCCGGGGCTATTTGCCTTTTGAGATCAACAAAAATGAACCAGGACATGCAACACAAGCTTTTTAGATTCAAGTAATCTTATAAGTATGCGTATAGTATGCGTATACTGCTTGTATATGCTGGCAAATTGTCATTTCAGGAAATTCAAGCAAGCTTTTCGATGATCTGAACTTTAGGGTTAAAAGAGTAGCTCCTCAGGTTTTGGGATTGATCCGCGAGGTTCGAGACGTGAGGTCTGAAGTCTAAGGTCTGAAGTCTGAGGTCTGAAACGTAAAGTGCGAAGTATTGAGGACTTCGAACTGATCAGAGATATCACCAAAATAGTTGCAGTTTTTGAGTCTTCTATTGTTTGATGAATTTCCCCACCTGCACGCCCTTCACGCCGACCAGCTTCACCACATAGACCCCGCCCGGAAGGGTGCTGACATCAATTTTGGTGGTGGGTTCTGTTAGTTCCCGTTGCAGAAGAAGCACACCGTTGAGATCAAATACGAAGAGGGTGCCTTTTTCGGGAGCTTCAACGGTAAGATTACCGGAGGTTGGATTTGGATAAAGTTTCAAGAAGTTTGTTACTTTTTTTGTTTCACTGACCCCAACCGGTCCACCGCCGTTGTCGGTTTTAAAGATGGTCCCCCCTCTGCCCACCACATATCCGGTGCTGGCATCGGGAAAATTAACTGACAACAACCAGTTTTTTACTCCGCAGGTTAATAAATAATTATAATCACCTGTAATTTTATATAAAGCCCCCCACTGATATTGACCTCCCGCAGCATACGCTGTGTTGGTATCTGTCATACATACGGAAAAGAACCATCCGTAATCTCCACCTATCAAATTTTCCCAGTTTAATCCGCCATCTGACGTTCTCATAAGTGTATTATGATCTCCTCCCACAAATCCATGAATGGGGTCAATAAAATTTACGGTATAAAGATCAGCACCACCCCAATTACATACCACAGTCCAGCTTGCACCTTTATCCGTCGTTTTCAAAACGGTTTCGTGCTGGCCAACTGCATATCCAACGTTCTCTGTCGGGAAATTGATTGAATATAAATTAACGGTTGTGCCACTTGTCAAAAGGGCCCAGCTATTACCTCCATTTATCGTTTTTAAAATGATTCCGCTATCACTCACTGCGTATCCTGTAGAAACATCGGTAAAATATACTGAATATAAATCATGTGCCGTCCCGCTGTTCATACCTGTCCAGCTTACACCCTGATCGGTTGTTTTTAGAATTGTGCCGCATTGTCCTGCAGCATATCCTGTATATGAATCAGCAAAGTAAACAGAATACAAAGGACCCGTTGTGCCAACTAACAAGGTATCCAAGTTGGTGCCCCCATTCATCGTTTTCAGAATTATTCCATGACCCGAAAGATCCTGACCTGCAATATATCCTGTTTCAGCATCGGTAAAGAAAACTGAGGATAGTGAATCCCTGAAGCCACCTGATAATTTATCCCAGTTTATACCCCCATTTGTGGTTTTAATCATAAGCCCGTCATTCCCGACTGAATATCCGGTATCGGCATTGGTAAACCAGACTGAAGACAGATAATTAATTGTTCCTGCTGACAAAGGAGTCCAGTTTGAACCTGCATCGGTAGTCTTCATAATGATTCCATTCGATCCTGCATCTCCTCCTGCACCAAACCCCGTATTGGCATCCGGAAAGTAAAGCGAACTTATAAAGTTCGTTCCTATTGATATACTATCCCATGTTGCGCCCCCGTCAACCGTTTTTAGTATGAATCCGGAGTATGAAGAGCCGGTTGAATAATAACCGGAAATGTATCCTATCTCGGAGCTGGTAAAAAATATTCTTGAGAAAACGGGGTTGTTAGTAATTCCGCTTGATAAGGAAATCCAGCTTGTACCCCCGTTGATCGTTTTGAATATCGTCCCAGCATCCCCCACAACATATCCAGTATCCGCATCTATAAAAAATAAGGAATATAACCGTGGAATTGAATCTAATGGGAATAAATATGTCCAGTGCGCTCCCCCGTCTGTTGTCTTAAGAATGCTTCCGTTCGGATAACTATAAATATTGTCTAATACAAACCCGATATTGGAATCGATAAAGCATACGGATACAAAATTTTCTTCTCCGCTTGCGGATGAACATGTCCAGCTTGTTCCTCCGTCGGTTGTTTTACAAAATGTTCCGAAGTCGCCCACCGCGAAACCCGTATTCGCATCCAGAAAATCAACGGAATGCAAATCAATGCAAGTTCCGGTTGACAGAACGGTCCAGTCAACTCCACCGTTCGATGTCTTTAAAACAGTTCCGCCCCCTCCTACTGCATAACCATTTAACTGATCGGGAAAGCAGACTGATTGTAAATAATTCCCCTGAGGCAATGGGTTCAGCCAATAAAATTGGGACATTGCTGCATTCACAAGTAACAGGGCAATGATGAAAAGGTTTAGCTTTTTCATTTTATGGAAAGGAGATAATCGCCCCTTAACGACCATTAAAGATATGGAAAAAATGCAGAAATCAAACGATCCTGGCTCGTTGAAAAATATTTTAGGAAGCTTGGAAAAGGGGGGCTTATATTGGATTGGGGGATACGATCAGGTGAAAGGATATTGCATATTGCACACTGCACATTACACTTGTCACCAAAGTGCAGGATCTAAAACGAAAAGTGCAAAATGCAAAATATTACACTTTGCACCTTGCACTTTAGACTTGACTTGGTAGCGGGGACAGGATTCGAACCTATGACCTTTGGGTTATGAGCCCAACGAGCTACCTCTGCTCCACCCCGCACTGTTTTGCAAAAGTACACTTTTTTTTAATCCAATCGGGAAAAGATTAAAAATTGATATTTTTCCACACCGGGCGGAATTTCGTAAATTCGTCATCTATACCGGAATTTGCATGAACAACCTGTTTTGGGGCATCCTTACGCTGATATTAACCACTGCTGGTTTTTTTGTTTCATGGATCATGTTCAGGAAAAGCAATGTAAAAATTACATTGATCCTGATTATCCTTTGCGGACTGATCCTGCGGATTTTTGTCTCATCTGATCATTACCTGCATGACTGGGACGAACGCTACCACGCATTGGTTGCGAAACATCTAATCCATCACCCGCTTACCCCTGCATTGTACGACAAGCCCCTCATTTCGTATGATTACAAAGACTGGACGAGCAATCATATCTGGCTGGAAAAACCCCCGGTTCCTCTTTGGTTCATGGCGGTATCAATCTGCACTTTTGGTTGTAATGAATTTGCAGTACGGTTACCATCCATGATTTTTTCTGTCATCGCAATATACCTGACCTTCCTGATCGGCTGCCACCTTTTTGATAAAAGAACAGGGCTTCTGGCTGCTTTTTTTCATTCCATTCATGGCTTGCTTATTGAAGTCGCAGGAGGCAGGCTCTCATCCGACCATGCCGAAACCTGCTTTGTTTTTTTTATTGAACTTGCCGTTCTGCTCTGTATCCTCTCTTTTGTCCGAAAAAACAGGTATTATTATTCATTTCTGATCGGCGTTTGTACCGGATTGGCCGTCTTATCCAAATGGTTTCCGGCGCTGATCGTATTTCCGGTCTGGATCACCGGTGCCTGGCTATCAAAAAAATTCACGCTTCGTGAAGCAATCGTGAACCTGTTGCTGGTATTCGCCGGATGCATTGTCATTGCTGCGCCCTGGTTTATTTACATCGTGCGAGCGTTTCCTGCCGAGGCGCGGTGGGTCATAAACAAATTCCTCTTTGCTTATTCCGGATCCATTGAAGGGCACAGTGCACCATTCTGGTACTACCTGAATTATGTGGAGATCATCTGGGGTGAACTTGTTTACATTCCTCTTATTTTCGCCCTCTATTATATGTTTAAACACCCGGAAGAATGGGCCCTGAAAATGCTTGCCGCCTGGTGGATCCTGCCGGTGATCATATTTTCATTCGGTGAAACCAAGAGACATACCTACCTTCTGTTATCAGCACCTGCATTCTTCGTCATTTCTTCCTGGTATTGGTGGTATTTGTATAAAGTAGTCGTCAATAACAAAGTTACCTTGTGGAAATATTTGTTATTGTTTGCCCTTATAGCACTTCCTGTCAGGTTCACGATTGAGCGGATCAAGCCGTTTGAAACGATGGAAAGAAACCCGGGATGGGCGACAGATCTCAGAAAGCTGAACCACCGGATTCCTGAAAAAAATGTTGTGATCTTCAATTCTGAACACCCTGTTGAAACCATGTTCTATACAGATTTTATAGCATATTCATCAGTTCCTGATAAAGAAAAATTCAATGATCTTCTTTCGCAGGGCTATTCACTGTATGTCTATAAAAACCATGTATTGATGAAGATGAAGGAATGAATTCCCATAAAAAGAAATGCTCCGATCATCAGACAGGAGCATATTCCATTTTTTTGTGCCATTTTTCTGGCTAAGCGGACGCAGGTACCGCCATTATTTTTCCACCGCAGCAAGCGTGGAATCCACATCGAAAAATCTATACTGCAGCATTTCAAAGATACGATAAAATGAAGAAAGTTCCAAGTGATAAGTGATTTATTGCTGAATTTTTTTTCTTCTAACTTATTATATTGGCATTCCGAAAGCTATAAAGAACCCATTAAGCCTGTAGATAACACACACACTGATGAAAGAAAACGGACGATCCCAGTCAGTTTCACCGAGACAAATTACATTAGGCTGATCCCGACTTTCGACTTTCGACTACAGTGGTTTATTTCCTTCGCCCTCCACTGCCCATCGATGGGCTGCCCATGCTCCTTGCAGGTGCTGCACGTTGTTGCGTGGCATTGCGATTATTCATATTTTGTGTTCCCCTCTGACGTGCCGAGTTTTGGTTATCCATCTCCTGGCGGTTAAAGCTGCTGCCGCGATCCTGGGCTTTGGGCTGTACCGTCCTGTCCTGTTGTTTCGGCTGAGGGGTTCTGTCCTGCTGCTTTGGCTGAGCAGGTTGCCAGTCTTTGCCGGTATTTTTCTGCCAGTCTCCATTGTTATTCCGGTAAACATCCCCTTTGCTGTCAGTATAGACATTGTTCTTCTGTCCGGTTGCACGGTTGGCTTTGCCAGCATCACGGGTTGACGGGTTGGTGCCCGTGCCTGATCTATTACCCCCACCGGCCTGGTTGTTTCCTGTTTTATTTCTTGGGGCCGGTTGTGTAGAAGGTGAAGGATTCCGTGTAGGTTTAGCACTTCCGTCAGTCCGCTGATTATAAATATTTGTGCGGTTGTTGTTAATGTTAACGGTATTCCCCCCGCCCCGGTAAACCGGAGCCCTTGGGCCATAGTAATGATTATATGGCGGGTGATACGGTGGCCGGTACATGGGTGGTCCCCACCATCCCCCGCGATATCCAACAGGTCCGCCAAAACCAAACGAGCACCAGCCGACCGACATGGTGAATCCCATGCTCCATCCGTACCAGGGGTTATAATTCATGCAGAATCCATAAGTCATCGGACGTGGATAATAATAAGGTCCGTAAAAGGGCGGATACATAAAACCTGTTCCGTAAACCACGGTCGGACCATAAATATAACAGCCTGTATAACCCGGCGTATAACCAATATAAACAACATCCGGCTGGACATCGTAGATATAAACATATTTTACATTGTACGACGGATCATCGGGCGGGATCTTCTGGATCTCATCCGGGATGGAAGTCGCTACGTCCCAGGGCCCAACCGGGCCTGGTCCGACAAACCAGACTGCATTATCACAGACATAATAGGTTTGGTTGAAAAGAAGAACGGTACTGCTGGTATTCATGGCCCGGGCCAGGCTTGTTCCTTTGATCATCTCAAATTTCGGATCCCCATCATAGTTGACCACGCATTTCGCAGATTTTCTGTCAACCGCTGCTGTTTGAGGAATTTGTGCATCCATCACGGCATCCTTTGAAGCATCCGTACCGGCCACGCTGGCCAGAACGATATCTTTCTCGGAACCTTCCGGGATCTTTGCAAAATCCGGAGGAATGTTTTCTGATTCAATAAAGGCCCATGGTCCGGTCAATGCAGCTGCATGGTACCATCTTCCTGAGATCAGGACAAAGTACTGATTTTGGTCGATGGTCATGAAAATATTGTCATCGGTGTTGGTCACATACAGCAGTTGTGTTTCCTGGATCGGAGCAAATTTTGGGTCCCCGTTTGACTGGATAAGCTCCGAAGGCCTGGTACGGACAATAATATCCGGTGCCCCGGCACCTTTATTCCCGGATGGTTTTGTCTCTTTCTTCTGGGCCGTTGTATTTGAATAATCCGTTTCCTTCTTTAAATCATCAAAATACTTTAAAACATTTGAAGGAGGCTTTTGAATGTTCTTCCATGGAGATTTTACAGGGTTCTCCGAGCGGTACCAATAATCGGCACCGAAGAGGTAATAGCTATTGTCCTTTGTGTCCTGCAGTACAAGGAACGGAGTGTTTATGGCACGCTTGAGGCCGGCATCCGGGATCTCTTTATATACGGGTTCTCCATCGAAAACAATCAGCACCGAGTTTTGTTTTGCAAAAATGATCTCCGGGGGATCATTCTTCAGTTCATTGGATTTACTTACAGCAACTTTAGACAGTGCAAGTGAAGACTTCAATTCATCCAGAGAAAATCCCATCTCCCATTTTACCGATTCCTCTTCCAGGATTTTTTTAAACCGCTGGACCTTTGCAGGATCAATGGTATCAACCCCAGGGAACCGTACATTCAGGATCTTCACATCATAGATGGTACAATTCCCGGTTTCACGATCAGTGCTGAATCTTGAATCCGACCAAATAGCCCCGAAGACCGGTGTAGTGATCTTTGATGTTGTAAAGGAGATGGCAGCCCTGGCATAAAGATGATCACCTTTCATGGAATCGGGCTGAGGCTGATAGATGATGATGTCGGACTTCGCCGTTTTGATCTCTTTAGGCCAGCTTCCTTCAGCCTGCAGCATAGCAGGAAACAAAAGAACACTCAGCAGAAGTATTCCAAGGAACAATCGCAATTTTAAACTCAGTGTTTTCATATTATAAGGTTATTTTGGATTACAGATAAGTAGCAAGTGTCATGATCAATGAGAAATTCAACTTTCCAGTACAAATGTAATTAGTTGAGGTTACTTACAGAAAACAAATATGTCCAAATCTATGGTTTTTTATCACACAAACTAATGGATTTGGAAATTTGTATCTGTTTTTAATATCTTTGCCGATCCTGACTATGTTCCACTTGCTGGATTGCAGTGTAGATTAAATTACGGAGAGTGAGAAATTTTTATTGGGTAATTTTATTTTTATTGTTTGTCAGTCCCCAGTTAATCCTGGCACATCAACAGGATACCCTTGTGAGTTCAGGGCAGCCCATTCATAAAAACGTCATCAAATTCAACCCTACTCCAATGTTGCTCTGGAGTAAGAAGAACATCACATTCAGTTATGAAAGGGTTCTGAATCCAAGGCAATCTATTACACTGTCGCTTGGTTACCTTGAGTTCCCTTCCTTATTTAAGGATACGATTGTTAATCTTGTGGCCATCACGGGAAGGAGCAAATATGGTTTCAACGCTGCAGTGGAATACCGCTTCTACCTGACAAAACGAAATTCCAGACCGATCCCTGATGGCGTTTATCTTGCGCCTTATTTCAGTTATTACGGTTATCATTTTACAAACAACCTGGACGTGCTTCACACGAATCTTGACAGTGCAGGAATGGTCAAAGGCAATTTTTACATTTTCAACCTGGGTGTGGAACTGGGATACCAGTTTGTGTTCTGGAAAAGATTTACACTCGATTTTGTCCTTTTCGGACCTTCGATGAGTTACTATGGAGGCGGGCTTGATATCTCCGGAAACATTGATATGAACAAGATAAAGGAGCTCTATCCCGATTTCTATAATCAACTGAAGGAAAAGTACCCGCTGATCGACCAGTTTGTTGTCAACAAGTCTTTCAAGCAAAACGGGAAGCTTGATCTTTTCAGCCTGGGATTCCGTTATCTTTTACAAATTGGATTTCATTTTTAAAACTACTCAAGCAAAACAATAACTAATTCTTAAATAATCATGAAAAAAACAATTTTTATTCTTGCCTTGGCAATATGCCTTCCCTTCCTACTGAAGGCGCAGAAAGTAGAACTTACACCTTTTGGCGGATATGTTTTTCCGGGAACCATGCAGGGTGATTATGCAGATATCCGTTTTAAGGATAATGCCCAGTATGGCGGGATGCTCAGCATTGCTGTAAGCCGTGTGATGGATGTGGATTTTATTTACAACCGTTCGGATACAAAAGCGCAGATCACCTATGCTAATATTGTGAATAACATAAGCTACCTTGAAGTCCCGGTCAGCATTAACTATATGCATATCGGGTTTACAAAGAATTTCAGGGTCAATCCAATGGTTTCTCCATTTGTTGGATTTAACCTGGGAACCTGTCTTATTTATCCAAAAGCCAATTATTCTGATCAATGGTTTTTCTCGATGGGAATTAATGCCGGTGCAAAAATCTATTTCAGTAAAAGGGTCGGTCTTCGCCTGCAGGCCCAGGGATTGATGCCGGTACAGGGAACAGCATTCTCAATGTTCGTTGGGACCGGTGGCGGTGGGACCAGTGTTTCCGTATATTCTACTTTATTCCAGTTCGGGTTTACAGGCGGCCTTATTTTCCGCCTGGGGAAAATGTAACCAAACAGCCATTAAATAGTATACAAGTCAACTATCCAATTAAAAATAAAAATTAGTCTGTTATGAAAACGAAACTCTTCATGTTCATTGCCCTGGGGATACTGGCTGTCACAGCTTGTACCAAATATCCTCCCGCATCCGGCCGGCTGACCGAGGACCTTGTGATCTACACAAAGTATGATGTCGGCGTTAATTTCTATGATTATCATTCCTTTGCAATCGTTCCAAAAATAAGTTACATCAACGGGAATGATTCTTCTTACCTTACTGATGCCAATGCGATGGCATTGCTGAACAGGATTGCCTCAGATATGGTTGGCCGCGGTTTTGTCAAAGTTGACTCTTCACAACACCCGGATTTCGGGATCAATGTTACAGCGATAAAGACCACCAATACGACGGTTTATTATCCCGGTTGGTATTGGGGATACCCTGCATATTATTCACCGGGCTGGTGGGGTTACCCGGGCTATGGTTATGGTTATCCGTATTATCCAACGTATGTAACATCTTACTCATCCGGTACGGTGATCATTGATCTTGCCGACCTCAAATACAAGACTTCTGACAACAAGATTATGATCCGGTGGAACGCATATATCAGGGCATTGCTGACCGGGAATCATTCACAATCTGAAATCCTCCAGAGTGTCGACCAGGCCTTTACCCAGACGCCATCGTTAAAGACAACACCAGAACCGTTAGCAAAATAAGGTATTAATCATAAAAAGAGAAGAAGATGAAAAAAATAATATTCATTCTCACGGTTTTTGTTTTTATGGCTGGCATAGCACAAAGCCAGGATGAGAAAACAACGTTGGGTTTTAAGCCCAGGTCCTATTATACATTCTCATGGAATACTACATTCACCATGGGTGACTTCAACAAATGGGTAGGTAATGCCAGTCCTGCAGGATTTGATTTCGGCGGCCGGTACAATCTGCAAGGTGGGCTGGTGACTGGTTTCAATATTTCATGGCAAAGAATATCGCAGAGCTATGGATACCAGACTGCTTATTTTACTGATGGTTCGGCAATCACTGCTACGAATTACCGGTTTACATGGATGGTGCCGTTCCAGGGTGTGATTGGTTATCATTTCATCCCTGCAAAGATGGTTTCTCCATACATCAGCCTCGGGATCGGCGGGGATTACATGGAACACCATGTATTGATCCAGGAATTTGATATCTATAATACACGCTGGGATTTTTCGCTGACTCCGGAAATCGGGGCGTTGATAAAATTCGGCTATTTCTCGCAATGGGGAGCACTGGTCGCCTTCAATTACAAATGGACGACAAACAAGATTGATTTCGAGAATTACAACTGGACTTCAAAAAACCTGCAGATGCTGAACCTGAAAGTAGGTCTGACTTACATTTTAAGATAACAGTTAATCCGAAGCAAAGTTTGTCATTGCTTTTTCGGGCTTACTGATTCGATCAACCTGCCGGCGCCAGCAACACATTCAAAATGCGGGTCCGGCAGTTTTTTTTTCCTGAATGTTGCTGATGCTGAATACGTATCATTGGTAATTGATTAATTTAGATGTTAAAAAGAGGTCTGTTATGACTGATAAATCCTTTCTGAAGAACACAATGGATGCGGCAATCCGCATCGGGATCCTCTTCCTGTTGATTGGATGGTGTTTTAAGATCCTGCAACCTTTCCTGGGAATAATCATGTGGGGAATAATAATTGCCGTGACAATTTATCCCCTTCATGTGATTGTTAAGAAAAAACTTGGAGGCAGAAATACCCTCAGCGCGATCATACTGACAGGAATACTGCTTCTGATTATTATCGTTCCCTGTTTGTTCCTCGGGCAATCCATGATTTCAGGATTACAATCACTGGTTGATCTTTATCAAATGAACCATTTAAAGATTCCCGCACCACCGGATTCAATCCTGTCGTGGCCTGTTATAGGAAAAACATTCCACTCCTTGTGGAAGACTGCATCAGACGATCCGGGGCAAGTGCTGAAGACCTATAGTCCCCAGATCAAAACAGCTTTCAGTTGGGTAGTTTCATTTGTTTCACAAGCTGGCATGGGCTTTCTGATGATGCTTGCTTCGATTGTTGTTTCAGCAGTTTTCCTGATCTATTCTGAAAAAGGGGGAATTGCTGCGCACAATCTCTTCGTCAGGCTGGCCGGTGACCAGGGAGAACATTTTGCAAAGATCACAGAAGTGACCATCCGGAATGTATCCCGGGGAATTATCGGCGTAGCGTTTATCCAGGCAACGCTTGCAGGCATTGGTTTTTTGATCGCAGGTGTTCCACTGGCTGGTCTATGGGCGCTGATTTCCCTGTTCCTGGCAATCATTCAAATCGGGGTTACACCGGTCTTAATCGTAGTAATCATTTATATTTTTTCAACAGCCAGCACACTTACAGCGGTGTTGCTAACGATCTGGCTGATACTGGTGGGCCTGTCCGATAACATCTTAAAACCCCTTTTGCTTGGTAAAGGAGCACCGGTGCCGATGCTTGTGATCTTCCTCGGAGCGATCGGCGGATTTATCTTTTCCGGTTTTATGGGCCTGTTTCTTGGGGCAATTGTACTCTCGATAGGTTACAAACTTTTACAAGCCTGGCTGGATGAGAAGCAGAGTGCTTAAAAGAATTTCAGGTTTGCTGATCATTGTTTCAGCCTTATCTCCGTTTGTTGCACAAGGGCAGGCAAAGAACAAGGCGTTTAAGCAGGATGATGTCTGGAGCATTTTCACACGCGAGAGCAAACAGGCAGCGCGCGACAGTGTTTCGCTGGCTCCTCCCAGACTTTATAAGCCATATATTGCAGTCACGCCATTTATTGGCTATAACCCCGCTTATGGAATGCTGATCGGTGTGGGAAGCACGGTTGGCTTATACCTTGGGAAACCTGTAACAACGCCAATCTCTTCTGCAGTAGTTTCTGTCAACTTCACATCCAAAGCCCAGAAGATCCTCAACCTGAGAACCAATGTCATCACCAATGAATGCCGCTTCATCCTGCGCGGTGACTGGAGATATATGGTTTTTTCGCAACCCACCTATGGATTGGGATCAGGGATCAAGCGCGATAACCAGGAGATCGGTTTCGGGGAAGGAGGTGAATCTGATATTTCATCAGGGGCGAAACAACCTTTGAATTATAATTACATCAGGTTCTATGAAACGTTCTATTTCAGGATCACAAAAAAGATTTACGCAGGTTTTGGTTATTTCCTGGATGATTATGCCAGGATTGTTGATCACAACCTGAACCTTGACACGGTACCCAATCTTCTGACCAGTCATTATAAGTATTGCAGAGATCATGGATTTGATCCTAACGATCAGACCATGTCAGGGATCAGTTTTGAGCTGCTCCTCGATAGCCGTAACAATACTATCCGGCCAACAAAGGGATATTTTGCAAACATCGCACTGCGTTCAAATTTCACATTCCTAGGAAGCTCAAAAAACAGCCTGATGCTGAACACTGAATTCAGGACTTATTTAAGGCTGTCCAAACGCCGATCGGATCATCTGATTGGATTCTGGTATCTTGGGCAATTCACACAGTCAGGGAAAGTGCCATACCTTGGGTTGCCGGCTATTGGATGGGACATGTACAACCGAACGGGCAGGGGCTATATCCAGGGCAGCATCAGGGGAACAAATTTGATTTATGGAGAATCAGAGTATCGTTTTCCGATCAGCCGGTACACCGGTATTCTGGGAGGTATATTGTTTGTGAATGCAACCACGGCCAGTTCGGATGATGATACAAGAAAGCTCTTCGAATATATTGACCCTGCTGCAGGACTTGGGTTGCGCGTGATGTTCAACCGCAAGACCCTTTCGAATTTAACCATAGATTGCGGCTTTGGCACAAACGGCACCATCGGGGTCTACTTTAACCTGAACGAAACTTTCTGAAAAGTCCTGAATGGATATATTGTAAGGCTTTTAAAACCTGACTGCACAAAGCACCTGCAGGGAGTACATCCAGTCATCCAGTTTCCCGAAATCAAATACCTTGATCTCCCCTCCTACATTCAGATGCTTGTTCAATGGATAAATATAAGATCCGGAAGCCTCGTAGTTGGAAAGCGACCATGTTTTCGTTACAATCTTCTCCCCGAAACCGGAGACCTTGCTTGTGATCATGGCCATCCCCATTCCGACCCCAAGGTAAAAATGATCGATTATCCTCATTCGTGCCAGCAGCAGAAAAGGAACCACGACACGGTCAGCCTGGACAGATGTATCGGTAGTGACCTGGTTTGAAACCCTGAATAACCTATAGTATCCTGTTTCAACGCCGAGGCTGAGCCTGTGTTCCGGTTCCCAGAAGAATTTAAAGGAGACACCTGCAAAGTTATTCTTCATGTTCTGGCCACCATTTTCAAGATTATTTATATAATGCGTCCATCCTGCGCCAACGGTAAGTGTATAATGGTTAAGGTGAACTTTCACACTGTCCTTCTGTTGTGCAATAGCAAACGATGCAAAGAGAATCAGTGCCAGGGCAATCGCTGTTTTAATTTTGTCCATATCGTTATTCCTGTATGTAATGATAATATGCTACCACGTATGGATAATTTGTCAATAATCCATCAAAGAGGCCGTTCTCAATATAATTCTGGATCCAGGAAGGTGTATCAATTGTCCAGCAGACGGCAATCCGGCCTTCATTGTGCATTTGTGTGACAAGATCGTTCTGTGTTCCAAGTGTCCATCGCGGAGCCCACACTTTTGAATTTGCCTGTCGTACATCATCAACAGTAAGTTCACATAATGTCGGAACATCTTGGTAGTCTGGGTAAGCAAGCAGCTGATTCAGCACATCGGTCGTCGGGATTCCCATGACTATCATCAGATCCCTGCCTTTATCCTTTGCTCGCTGCAAGGCCCTTTTCTGGATAGGGATTATGACCGGAACGGCTTCAGGTGTTTTCATATCGAGGTATACAAAGCGCACCTGTGTACTGTCTACAACAAATGTCAGCAGCTCTTCAACGGAAGGAATTCTTTCGCCATGGATCAGCCTGATGAAATGTGAGATCTGAAACCAGGTAAATGAGCTGATCGGTCCTGAGAGCGGTCCTTTCTCGGTAAGCCGGGTATTGATGTCATCATCATGATAAATGAATGGCACTCCGTCGCTGCTGAGCCTTGGATCTACTTCAACGCCGGTTGTTCCAAGACTCTCCGTATACCTGACCATGGCAATGCTGTTTTCGGAGACCGGCAGCCTGTCGGAGTTCCTTCCACCTGACCGGTGACCCAGAATGTAGAAATTGCTGTTTTTCACTTTATCTGAAAATGGCCGGATGTACCGGAGCGTCAGTGCCTGATCAGGCAGGCCGCTGTCCTTGCCATAGGCGCCCCTGATGGTGATCTGCGGGGTGCTGTTGCCTGAAAGGATTGAAACTCCGCCTTCAGTTTTTGCGATGTACAAATTGATCAGACCGGTTGCATCGCTGTATCCATCCCTCCAATAGCCCTGGATAAAGATGACCGAATCAAGATGGCCGACTTCCAGGATACAGTGTTTCCCGTTGTTATTGGCAATCAGCAAGCCTGACCGGTTCCATTTAACGATCACCTGGTCTCCGAACAATTCCGATCCGGAAGTCACGCTGTAAACCCCTTCCATGATAGGTTTCGAAAGTTCCTGCAGGGGATAAGTCTCCTTCATGAACTCAGTCGGACCAAGAGAAGGAACAGGAACATTTTCAACCTTATTGCAGCTGTACAGAAACAGCAAAAGCCCAAGCAGGCTCAAATATTTTATTTTCATAAAATCCAGCTAAAATTGAGTTCGGGAATATGATAGTACCTGTTAAACGTGGTAAAGATCATCCAGGTTGGCCAGTATGCTTTCACATAATTATCTTTGAACCCGATCGCAAGCACTTTGTTCTTGTGTATCCGTTGTTCGATATAAAAAGCAAATGTGGCTCCATTGATGAAATTTTTCGAATTGACGACTTCATTATCCCCCGATTTAGTAACAGCCCTGGCCATTATAACAAGTTCGCTTTTTACGGTAAATGCCATCTTTTTCAGCTTATACCCTACGGAAAGATTCGGGTAATGCAACCAGTACTGGGCACTGTTGTCAAAACCGCCCTGTTTAAGCTGGCCATAAGTAAAAGCCACATCCCAGCCAACTTTAACACCAAAATTTTTGTAGAGGTAGCTGAATCGCGGGCCCAGGGCAAGCTGATTGGAAACAACCAAAGTCATCAGGTCACCTTCAATTGAGAAGTTCCATGGCAGTCCGAAAGTAGAATGAATATTGACCAGTGGCGCCTGGTATGCGTTCTCGAGAAGATCCTTTGGCGGCATTACCATGGAAAGCCCTGCCGAGACCTGGAATCCCCAAACCTTGTAATGATGGGGGAATTGAATGGCATGCCTGGTAATGTCGAATGTATCATGACGAGCGGGTTCCTGCGCGTAAAGCGGGAGGAATCCAGTCAGCAGCAAAAGAAAAATAAGTGTAAATCGTGAGATCATTTTCAGGATTTAAAATGATTACTGAATCCTATCTGTAAAAAACACACAAACATAATCAACAATTCCGGAAGTTGTTCAAATTTTCATGAAATGATCAGACAATCATAAATGCCCTGCAGGAATGATTTTGGTGTTATCACTGAAAACAAAATTGCATCCCCTACAGGGATGATGGTCCCGATATATCCAATATCTACAAGAGTGCATCCCCTACGGGGATAACTGTTCGGTTATCAATTATAAGAATATTGTTTCCATTTCCGGAATGAGTTCGGATTTTCAATAAAGAGAATACGATAGCCAACCAGAAATGAGGGTTCAACGCTGGGATTCCTGTAGGGAATCCATTTCTGTAGATTGGCGGGATCATGCTAGAATCAACCCTGTAGGGGTTGCATTAATCCTACTAGTAAAATTCAAATAAATATTTTTCATCAAATGGTACTTCATATTTCTCCAAACACCCAATATATTCTTCTCTGAATGTTTTTGATTTATGATGCACTTTTTGATTATTAATATAATTAAAAACGATTGGTAGCTGCGACCTACTGTAAGAAAACGCGCCATACCCTTCCTGCCATTGGAATTTTATGTTGATCAATTTCTTCTTGTTGATATAAAGTGAAGAACTCCGTTTAATTTCTCTGACGAGATCTGAAATTGAGACCGACGTATTTAATCCTACCAAAATATGAATGTGATCGGGCATGCCACTAACGGCGATGGATTTATGATGCTTATTCGTGATTATCCTGCTGATATATCTGAAGACCTCTTCCTGAATTTCTTCATAAATACAACCTTCTCTTCTTTTTGGTGAAAAGACCAGGTGAATATACACCTGCGAATAAACTGCTGGTTTCATACAAACATTCTTTGTGACTAATTATATGGATTGTTAATCGCCTTAATCGGGTTGAAGCGAAAAAGTAATATGATTATGAAATATATTTTTGAAAATTGATTCGCGATCGTTGTGATATTGGGTTATCAAAACAAAATTGCATCCCCTACAGGGATGATGGTCCCGATGCAATTGCAATCTACAATAGTGTATCCCCTATGGGGATAACTGTTCGGTTATCAATCAAAACAAAATTGCATCCCCTACAGGGATGATGGTCCCGATGCATTCACAATCTACAATAGTTTATCCCCTATGGGGATAACTTTTGGGTAATCAATCAAACCAAAATTATATCCCCTACTGGAATGATTTTTGGGGTTATCAATCAAAAGAATATTGTATCCATTTCCGGAATGAGTTCGGATTTTCAATGAAGAGAATATAATATCCAACCAGAAATGAGGGTTGAACGTTGGGATTCCCATAGGGAATCCATTTCTGTAGATTGGCGGGATCAGGTTAAAATCAACCCCGTAGGGGTTGCATTATAGGCATCAAAACCAAGAATGAATTATTATGTGACCATGGATCTCATATAATATCCTCCTCATGTTTCGGCGTAAACCATTTCTGGGCAATGAATGTTGGAATCACAGCACTGGCAACAACCACACCGACAAGCACAGAATACTGCACCTGGTTGATGATGCCTGCCTGTAAACCAAACAAACTTGAAATCGTCCCAAAAGTCAGACCAGTGCTCATTAACAACGTCGTGTATGTTTTTCCTTCGGGGATAAATCGCCGGGCAAATGGGAATACGCCGATGAATTTAGCCGAGATCTTCAGGAAAAATAAAATGATAAAAAGCGCCAGCGAGGAATAAATCAGAGGAAAAGAGATCTTCATTCCGCCGACGATAAAAAAGATCGGTGTAATGAAAGCATAGGCAACTGTCCTTAGCCTGTTGCGGACAACCACGGTTCTTCGTTCTGCCTTGAAATGGCGCGACATCAGCAATCCAAGGATGAATGCAGGTAATACTGCATGTCCTTCACCCAGCTCTGCAAAGAAAATAAATACTATGAGTGCAAGGAAGATGAATTTCAGTTCGGGTTCGATGACTTTTCCCGATAACATTTTATGCCGCAGGATGAAAAGAGAAAACCGGTCAATCAAAAGGATCACAATTGTGGAAACTACAACAAACAACCCGGTGTAAAGTGTTGGTTTAATAAAAATGACACTCAATGCCAACGCTGTGCCCATGTCTGTGATAAAGGTGGCAGACATAATCAGTTTCCCGATTTTTGTGCGCGAAAGACCTGTCTCGACAAGCACCGAGTAGACCACCGCAAGAGATGTTGTTGAGAGCGCTGTTCCTGCTATCAGTGATGCCTGCAAAGTCCATCCTGAAACATAATAGGTATAAAGTGAAACAACAACGAAAGGAATCAGAAATGAGAAGAAGCCTATCAGGAAACTCTCCCTGAATTTCTCCTTCATCTGTTTCAGGTCGACTTCCGTTCCTGCAAGAAATGTCAGTGTGATACCGCCGAACTTCGCAATGTAGATCATCCATTCTTCGGTGTGGAATCCGAGGTTTCCAAGGATACTGCCCAAAAGGATCTCAATGATCGCAACGGAAAGCCCGAACCGCAATGAGATCAGGCTGGCAATAAAAATTGTGATACCAATGATTAGGGGAATAATGTCGGCATGCATATTTATGAAACTTTACCTGATTCGGATTTTCTTATTTTTTTCAGCCAGGAAAGCATCAGTTCATCCTTCATGAATGAACCCGCAAACTGCAATCCCAGGGGAAGTCCGGCGGCAGTCATTCCGGAAGGAACAGAAACAGTAGGCAATCCCATGTAGGTCCAGGGAAGGTTCATCAGCGGACTCCCGGTTGAACTCAATCCTTCAGGGGCTGCAGTGCAGGAAGATGGAGAAAGCCAGAGATCGACCCGGTTCATTGAACTGATTTTTTCAAAATTTGCTCTTAAGACACTCCTTCCCTGCCTTGCATTTTCAAGCATTTCCGGGGTTACTGAACGGCCTTTCAAAATCAGTTCTTTTGTGGTTTTCCTGTAAAGGTTTTCATACTGATGAAACCAACTGTTGTGAACCCCCGCAAAATCGGCAGCAATCATGGAACGATGAGTTTCGTTGATCGTTTCAATATCGCCAAAGGCATCACTCCTGATCACATTGAAACCATCCTGTTCCAACTGAAGAACAGCAGACTCAAAAAACCGGCGCACTTCTTTATCTGACTGCTCCAGATATTTCCCGGTAACAATACCAATAACCGGATTCCGGTCAGCCAGGCTGATGACCGGGTTCCATTGCCGGCAAAGGATTCCGGCAACCATTTCAATTCCTGAAAGATCTTGCATAAAAAAACCTACATGATCTGCAGATTCCGAAAAAGGTATTACGCAATCCGTAGCAATCCGGCCGAAACTGGGTTTAAATCCATAGACTCCGCAAAATGATGCAGGCCGTGTTACCGAACCGATCGTCTGGGTACCCAGTGCCAGCGGGACAAATCCGCATGCCACTGCTGCGGCAGAGCCGCTGCTTGAACCACCGGGTGTATGTGTTGTGAGATATGGATTACAGGTTGGTCCTGGTTCAAAATAAGCAAACTCAGTTGTCACGGTCTTCCCAAGGATCAATGCCCCGGCCTCTTTCAGGCGTGTGACGACAGAAGATTCTTTACCTTCAAAAAGTCTTTCGGGAAGCAACGAGCCAGCTTTCGTCGGAAAACCATCCACCCGGAAAAGATCCTTCACACCTACAGGAATACCGAAAAGTAAAGGTCTTTCGTGAACGTCAGGATACTTCTTTTGCAACTCTCCTGCTTCTTTCAATAACCGTTCCCTGCGGCCAGGTTCCGGCAATAAGGCGTGGATCAAAGGATCTACAGCATCGATCCTGTCGCTAATCATATTGATAAAGTCTGGCAGATCAATCCTACCGGTACGAAGATCCTCAGCAGCCTGAGACAACAATAAAGGAGCAGTGTAATTCATCAGATCACACCGTTTAATTTGAGCTGGTCAATTTCTTCTCCGGAAAGTCCAAGCAGACCTGAATAAATTTCAAAATTATTTTCACCAATCTCCGGCGCCGGCCGTCTGTCAGGCTTCTCCTCAATGGAACTCATCTTTACCGGGTTCCCGGCGATCTTTATCGTTCCTGCTTTTGCATCTTCAACTTCCACGATCATGTTACGCGACAGCACCTGTTTATCCTTCATGATCTTATCGATGGTATTGATCGGGCCACAGGGAATACCAGCCTTATCGATAGCTTCAATCCATTCTTCTGCGGTTTTTGTGATGATTGTCTTATCAAGTTCGGCATTCAGTTCAGAAATGTTCTGGGTTCTGAGTTTGTTTGTTATGAAGCTGTTGTTCTCAGCCAGGTCCGGCCTGCCAAGGACTTCACACAGTTTAACCCAGAGTGAATCGTTTCCTGCAGCAATCACGAAATAGCTGTCGCTTGCTTTATAAGCCTGGAATGGCGTGATTGTCGGGTGACGATTGCCCAATGGTTCCGGTGATTTATTCTCCACCTGGTAACGTGTGATGGCATTTTCAAGGATAGAAACCTGGCAGTCGAGCATGGCAATGTCCACTTTTTGTCCCAGGCCCGTGATGGTGCGCTGGTGCAGGGCTGCAAGAATGCCAATCGCTGTGTACAGTGAAGCGGTGATGTCACCCAGCGACATCCCAACACGGGTTGGCGGTGAATCCGGCCAGCCGGTAATACTCATGATCCCTCCCATTGCCTGGGCAAGAATATCGTAAGATGCTTTTGAAGAAGAAGGACCAGAATGCCCGTAACCTGAAGAGGCTGCATAGATGATGGCAGGATTCACTTCTTTCAGTGTATCATATCCAAGTCCAAGTTTCTCCATCGTTCCCGGCCGGTAATTCTCGATCACGACGTCGACCTGTTTGACCAGGTCTTTCAGGATCTCCTTGCCTCTTTCTGATTTCAGGTTGAGTGAAATGCTTTTCTTCTCACGGTTAATGCTGAGAAAATAGAGGCTTTGTCCATTCTTGAAGGGACCGAAACATCTTGAATCATCACCGGTTTCAGGGATTTCTACTTTGATGACTTCTGCGCCAAGGTCGCTCAGGATCATTGTACAATAGGGTCCTGCAAGCACCCTGCTCAGATCGAGAATTTTTATGTTTTGTAGTGGATTCATTTATTATTAGCCCGTGAATTGTTAATACTGGGTTTGATGTTATTTGATTTATTACTATGAAGGCACAGAGTTCACTAAGGAACACTTAGAAATAAATTCATCAACTCCTCAGTGAATCTAAGTGTTCTTAGTGCCTCAGTGGTAATTATTTATTCTGCTTTTTGTGTTTCAAGATTTCAAGACACAGCTTTTCGGCTGTAATCGGCATTGATTTAATCCGCAGACCAAGTGCATCATCGATGGCATTCGCAATCATCGGTGCAACCGGGATCATGGGGTGTTCACCCATGCCGCGTGCCCCGAACGGTCCGTCGGGCTGGGCCACTTCGATGATGATCGGAACAATTTCCAGCGGAATATCCAGTGCTGTAGGAATTTTATAATCCGTGAAATTCGGATTCAGCATTTTTCCCCGGTGATCAAATTTCATCTCTTCATAGAGAACAGTTGAAATACCCTGTAACAACCCGCCGACGATCTGTCCTTTGACCAGGCTTGGATTCAATGCTTTCCCCACATCAATTGCTTCCACAACTTTCAGGATTCTCATTTTGCCGGTTTGCTTGTCGATCTCCAGGATCACAGCAGCGGCTCCCACAGTATAATGAACATTGGGATGCCCGCCCTGGCTGGTATCGGGATCAGCATTGGTGGATGAAAATTCGGGCATGAAGATTCCGCGACCAAGAACCGGTCCCCCGCGGAATGTCCCGTCATCCATCTGGATTCCATTAATGATAAAATCTTTCAGGGATAATTCAAAGTCAGGTTTGGTCCTGCACCTGACCTTTTCATCTTCAAGGTAAAGCGAATCTGCAGGCAGGAACTTGCTTCTCGCAACCAGGGCAAAGATCTGGTCCCGTGCATCGATGGCTGCATTTCTCACGGCATTGCCGCAACTCCACGTTACATGCGATGCTACCGTCTGCCATTCATAAGGATTCCGGTCGGTATCAGGATTTTCGGTGCGGATCTTCGTTGTAGGCACTGAAAGAATCTCAGCAGCAATTTGTGCCATCACGGTCAGAAGTCCCTGCCCGATATCCATTCCGGAGATGAGGAGATTGATACTGGCATCCTCATTGAATTTCAGGAAACAGGATGAAGAGGCATTGGGCGGCATGGCCGGGGCCTTCCAGAACAATGCGAAACCTTTGCCAATGGCCAGGTTGGGATCCTTTGATTTTATCTTTTTGCCCCACTCGATCTCCTTTGCAACTTTATTGATAGCTTCCGATAAGCCGTTGGGATTCATGTGAGCACCGTAGGCCGTGAGATCACCTTCGCTGATCATATTCCTCCGTCGGATCTCAACATCATCAATCCCGAGATGTTTCGCAATCCGGCTCATGTGGGATTCCAGTCCGAAGAGGAATTCCGAATAGCCAAACCCGCGGTACGGCCCACCGGGCGGAAGATTGGTATAAATACAATAGGAGTCGATAGAAACATTTTTGATGTTGTAAGGACCAATGGCAGATAACCCGACTGCATTCACGACATTGGCGGCATATTCAACATAAGCACCGGCATCCCAGTAAAGATCATGTTTCAATGCTGTGATGGTTCCATCTTTTTTCACACCCACTTTCAGCTTTGCAACAACACCAAGCCGTTGATAGGTATTATAAAATTCCCGTTCACGGTTCCACATCATCTTCACAGGATGTCCCTGGACCTTCATGGCAATTGCCGCGGCCATGATCTCCATGGTAACACCGGCCTTGGATCCGAATCCACCGCCAACGTGCGGCGCAATAACCCGGATATCGTTATGCCGGATACCCAGTGGTGCCAGGGCTTTTGCAAACAGGTTACGCTGTGTGTTGGGAGATTGTGAAGAAGCCCAGACCGTCAGCCTTCCCGAATGATCATATTTTGCTACTGCCGCATGATATTCTATGGCGCAATGAGAAAACCTCGGAACTTCATAAGTATCTTCCAGGATGTAATCAGCTTCTTCAAATCCTTTATCAGGCTCGCCTTTCCGGATCTTCCGGTGATGGGCAATGTTGGAATCAGCCTTTGGGAAGAACCAGGGAACATGCACATAATCCTTTAAATCGGGATGAATGATCTCTGCACCTTCTGCAATCGCTTCAAGCGGGCCCAAAACTTTGGGAAGCGGTGTATAATTCACCTTCACCAGTTGGGCACCTTTGATTGCAGCCTGCGGTGTCCGGGCAATCACAGCGGCAATCTGTTCCCCGAAAAAACGAACCCGGTCCTGGGCAAAGATGTAACGGTCGTTCATATACAGACCGAAATTGTAGGGAAAATCCTTCCCGGTGACAACTTCCAGGACTTCCGGAACCTTCAGCGCTTCCGAGATGTCAATGCTGTTGATCATGGCATGTGCGTGAGGGCCTTCAACGACCTCTGCATACAACAGATCCGGACCGAATTCGAGGTCATCCGTAAACAGTGCTGCTCCCGAGACTTTTTCTTTTCCGTCAACCTTCACGACCGGTTGTCCGATATATTTATAAGCATCCATTATTGTTCCTGTTTGGTGAATTCAAGAATTGCTTCAATTACCGGTGTATACCCGGTGCACCTGCAAAGGTTACCGGCGATCGCTTCCTGGATCTGATGAACCGTGGGATGCGGGTACCTCGTAACCAGTTCTGTTGCAGAGAGTATCATTCCGGGTGCGCAGTATCCGCATTGAAAAACATTGTGTTCCAGGAAAGTCTTCTGCAAGGGAGAAAGACCATCCTTCGAAATTCCTTCGAGTGTAATGATTTCCTGTCCGTCAACTTCGATGGCAAAAACCAGGCAACTCCTGACGGTGCTTCCATTCAGCATCACGGTACATGCCCCGCAATCGCCGCTGTCGCAGCCACATTTCGGGCTTTTTGTGCCCATCCTGTCGCGAAGAAGCTCCAGCAGGGTTTCATTGGGTTCCACAGGAATGGACCTTGCTTCATCGTTCAATAAAAATGAAATTTTTTTCATAGGTATGATCAATGTGAGATAATCCGTGTTTTCTTGTAACGTTCCATGGCTGTTGTGAGTGCTCTTCCGAACATGACTTTCGTCATGTGCATCCGGTATTCCTTTGTAGCCCTTACATCGGTGATCGGGGCAATGACAGTTTCAATAATGGCGTTGGCTTTTTCAATGGTCTCTTCGGAAAATCCTTCAGCGTTCAGCAACTGCTCTACTTCCGGCGATCTTCTAGGGATCGGACCGACGGAGCCAAACGCAACATGGAATTTTTTTTCTGAGAGTACCAATACACTCACATTCGCTTGCGAAAGGTCTTCTCCCGAATAGCGCATCATCTTCTGGTATGCGCCGGCATATTTTTTTTCAGGAACCGGAATGGAAACATGAGTTACAATTTCGTCATCCATGATGGCTGTCTTCCTGTTTTCTATAAACCAATCCGCGATCGGGTAGCTCTTCTTCCCTTTCACGCTTCGTGTGTGAACACTGGCATCATGTACCAGCAAGGGCGTCGCACTGTCCATGCACGCCACAGCCGAACAGATATTCCCGACCATAGTGGCCCGGTTCCTCACTCCTGTTGAGGCAACCAGCCCGGCTGCTTCATAAAGGATATTTGCTTTTCCCATGATCAGTGAAGATGATCTCAGGTCAAAGAAGGTTGCCAGTGCACCGATGTGAAGCTCTTTTCCGGACATCCGGATCTCCTTCAGTTCATGGATTCCCTTGATGTCGATCAGGAGCTGGGGAACACGATATCCCTGTTTCATCTGGTTGGCAAGATCGGTTCCACCGGCCAGCAACCGTGCATTTTTTCCATGCACACCGAGAAGCCGGATTGCATCATCAAGCGATCCGGGTTTCTCGTATCCGAATTCATACGGAATTGCCATACTAAAATATTTTACAGGTTAATTCTTTATCCTTCAATCGCAATGACGCGACACATCGAGGACTCCAGCTCAATTCCCCGCAATGGAAACAGCCCGACCCAAACGCGTTTATTGTTTACCTTGTCGATATCACCGCCCAGGTTTTCAGCGTGCACCAATCCTTTTGGGAAAAGTTTCAGGTGCATGACCTGGTAATAAATATCGGGAGGGAACATCTCGTCCCATGATTTTCCATAATCGGCGATCAGTTTTGCTTCAGCTTCCTTGAACCGTTTGGGATGCCAGTCGCGGATGATCGTATTCATGGGGTGATCCGCGCTTCCGCAATCAACGCCGATCCATTTGATCTTCATATCCAGTGCCCACTGGTGAAACTCGGGACTTGGCCCCGGATGCTTGACAAAATACCTGAGCTCATCCGATTCAGGCTGATCCCATGCATACCTGTTATAGCCGGTATTGATGATCAGGATGTCTCCCTTTTTTATTTCTGCTTTCTTCATGAGCATTTCGGGAGAATACAAACTGTAATCTGAAACCTCATCAGAAATATCAACCACGACGCCGGGACCATACCAGAAATCCAACGGCGTATCGCCGATCGTCCGGCCGCTCGAATGGAAATGAATTTCGCCGTCGATGTGGGTTCCCACGTGATTGCTGGTTTTGATGATCTGTCCATTGGCGCCCTGTCCCATGTGTGCGCCGGCAATCCTCTTGAAATACTGGATCTGCAGCGGCATATAGCTCGGCCATGGCGGCGTGTGAATACTTAAACGCTGGGTCAGATCGTGAATTTTTACTTCACCCATTAATTTGAAAAGTTCCTGAGAATTCATAGTTGTTGGTTTGAATAGTTAATTTTTGAAAATCGTGACACGTCACGCATAACGCGTGACGAGAAAAAAAATACACTAAAATTCCTTTATTGACCGGATCTGTTTTGCAAGACCTTCGTAAGCATTCTTAAATGGCTCCATGGGTGCGCTTAACACACCGGCACCCACCTGTCCGACGCCGGGATTCTTATGTGCAACGCCGGTATCGATAAATGGTGTGATATTTTTTTCAATCACTTTCCGTACATCGATCCCTGTGGGTGTGCCGCGGAAATTCAGTGATGGGATCTGGAAGGCATTGCTCTCTCCTGCCGTGATCTCATACATGTCGAGTGTATACTGAACTGCATCCTGGGCTGTTCCGCCGACAAACTGTGCAATTGCCGGAGCAGCAGCAATAGCAAATCCGCCAAGACCCAGTGTTTCAGTGATGGCGCTGTCGCCGATATCAGGATTTGCATCGTCTTTTGTGAATCCCGGGAAGAACAATGCATCCGGAACCGGCGATTTTCCCACGAACCACTGATCTCCTGTGCCGGAAAGCTGGACGCCGAAATCCGTTCCGTTTCTTGCCATCACCACGGCAATGCTGCTGAATGGCACATTCCGTGCAGCGTCCAGGCATGCTTTCGCGGCAGGCATAGAAAGGTTCAGGAAAAAGTGGTCATTCCCGTTGATGAAATTCAGGACTTTTACCGTATCGTTTTTATCATCGCAGGTCTCGACAATCGCCGGGGCGATCGTCCGGTAGAAGAGTGATGTAGCTGCGCGGTTGCGGTTGTGAACTTCGTCACCCATGTGCAGCGCCTGTGAAATCAGGTTTCTCAGGTCAATCTTACCAAGTTTTTCAATGGCTTTTTTCAGTACCGGGTACATGGTTTTTTCCATCCAGCGCAGCTTTTCGATCACTTCCGGACCAAAGGCACCATACCGCAAGACCTTACCCAGTCCTTCGTTCAGTGTACAGTATGCAGTATTTCCATACGTTTCATTCTGAATGATGAATACCGGCATGGATGCAGAAATGATCCCGGCCATCGGACCGACTGACGCATGCTCATGACACGGCGCATAGCTGATCTTCCCGGAAGCAGCCAGTTTTTCTGACTCTTCCACGGTTCCGGCCAATCCTTCATAAATCAGGGCACCGATGATTGCGCCCCGTGTCGGGCCACACATGCGGTCCCACGTGATCGGGGGCCCGGAATGCAGGATCATATCCTTTTTCATCCCCGGGATCACTTCGATTGCAGTGGACATACCGGTAAGGACTGGTTTCCCGGTCAAAATGATCTCCAGGACTTTTTTGTTTGCTTCGTCAATTTTAGCTTTGTTGACTTCCATGATGCCGGCATCTTCCTTTTTCACATCCACGGAAGGTTTCCAGCTAACCTGGATGACCTCTGCTCCTGAAGATTCGATGTTGTCCCTGAATGATGCCAGGCCTGTATTTATTACTTGTAATGGTTGATTGAATAAATCTTTAATCGCCATAAAACGAGATAAGAAAAATTTATGTTCAGTTTTTTGTAGATGAGATCTTCCGGATGATCTGCCCGGAGAGCTCACTGGCCGCAACATTCGAAGGCATGATGATCATTCCTGCCTTTTCAAGTTCGCTGATGACTTTCCTGCGGTTCTGCGGATCTGCTTCCGTTCCGGTTAGGGATCCTATAAACAGGGTCCTGGGTGAAATTCCTTTTGCTTTCAGGATCACCGGAACGAGTTCAGCACAGGGATCAGGATGGCTTCCATAGCCAAGAACAACATCGAGAAGGATCACGGCCACATCCGGATCCGAAACTTCTTCCAGGATCCGCTTTGTTCGCAGGGTGTAATCAATCATTGGATGAGGTCTTCCCTGGGTAAACTCATCTTCCCCGAGATCAATGATGCTGTTTTCTTTACTCTTCCAGAGATCAGTCAGCCGGAAATCCGCATTCAGCGGACCATTGCTATAGACAAATCCAACGGAATCCTTCATGACAAGCTGGGCTTCATCACACAATGTGCCGCCGCTGAAGAGTCCGCGGAGATATTTTCCCTTCAGGCCATGGGATAACTTTTCAGCCTGGCGGCTTATCCCGGCCGTTCTTTCAGACAAACTCTTCTTAATGGATTCTATTTCCTGACCTTTTGAAACAGCTGCTGCAAAAAGTCCGGCTTCCTCCAGTGTTCTGGCTGGAAAAATATTTTTTTGTTTTAGAATTTCCGGGTCGCCCCCGAGAAGTATTGAAACAACAGGCTTTGTAAAACTCTTCAATTCATTCCCGATCTTCTTAAGGACATCCGGATCCGGCGGTTTTGAGATCATAACAATGATCTGAGTCTCCGGATCCCCGTTCAAAGCTTTCAGTGCCTCGATGAACATCATTCCGCCAATTTCCTTCCTGACATCCCGCCCGCCGGTTCCGATGGCCTGCGAAATCCCGGCCCCGTTGCTGGCAATGACAGAACTCACTTCCTGCAAGCCGGTTCCTGAAGCAGCCACGATCCCGATGTTTCCTTTCGGGAGCACATTTGCAAATCCCAGTGGAATGCCATTGATGATCGCTGATCCGCAGTCGGGGCCCATCACCAGTAATCCGTGATCACGGCCAAATTGTTTTAGCTCCAGTTCTTCGGCAATAGTGACGTTATCAGAAAATATCATGACATGCAAACCCATTTTCAGCGCTTTCATTGCTTCAGCCGCGGCATATTTTCCGGCAATGGAGATCAGCGAAAGATTGGCGCCGGGTAATTGCCGGAATGCATCTTCAAAACTGCGGACCTTCTGACCGGCAGATTTTTCTTCATGATGCTGCAACTCCTTAAAGAGCAAATCCACTTTCCGGATCGCACGATCTGCCGCAGCCAAATCAACTGCGCTGATGCCGACCAGGATATCTGAATCCGAAGCATCATCAAAAATTTCCAGGTTCAACCCGGCTGCATTCAGGATCTCCCTGTTTTCCTTTGTTCCCATGATCACTGATGAATCGATGATTCCTTCAAGCTTAGTCAACTCTTTTGAGACAATCATCAGTGAAACTGAATCAAAATAAACGCCTTTTTTTATTAGTCCTTTAACAATCATATACCCGTCTTATATTTTATTGGCAGCATATAGCCTGAAAAAAAATCCGCCCCGGAAGTCGATCCAACTGAAAGAAGATCCTCCAATGATTTCCTGACCGGTGCATGAAATTCCTCACAAAGTAAAAGTAAGATTTTTTTCAATGGCCTGAAGTAATTCCTGTTTTTTGCGTTGAGAAGAAATGCGTTTATAAGTGGATTGCTCCCGCTGGCAGCCACAAATACCTGGTCTCTCAGGGCTGATAAATCTGCATCATACATCACCTCGTTAAAATGTAGTCCCAGCAGGAAACCTGCAATAAAATCATCTCCGGAAGGTGTCAGCCCGTAACCTCTACCGCGTATGTTCAGGATGCCACCAATGACATCTCCCGAAAGGATCCTGTCTTTTGCCTCCAGGGCATTCAGCATAAATTGCCTGTCAAATCCGGATTTAAAAAAGTTTTCCCGCTCCGGAACATAAAGAAAAACCAGGCTTTTCTCCGGGAAGAGTTCCGGAAACAGGCCGGGGATCTGAAATAACCGTGATTGAAAAGCTGTGTGATCAACATCATCGTATTGAAATGTTGAATCATAAATTTCAATCTTATTGAGGTCAAAACACATCTCATCGATCAGGATTTTTTCCGGGAAGATTGACAGGGACTTAACATCCGTTAACCGGGTTCCCGGAATGTAAATGGCATTGGCCGCAAAGAGGTTCAGGTCTGATGTGAGATAAACAATCCGTGACTGATCATTGATAAAATTAATGACACGGGTAAACCTGGAATGGGGAATGAAATTCCCCAATGGCAGATCGTCCCCCACGAAGGGTATCTGGTTTTTCAGTTGGATTTTCATAAAACCAAAGCGAATGACAAATTTATGACATTCTGATTCTCCGAAAATGTCTATCTATCGATTTTTTAGTTTAATTTTGTGAAAATTAATTGTATCAAACCGACAAACCTCATGAAAAAGATCCTTTTTATTTTTGCCATTGTCATCACAATGATGGGCTTCTCTCCACTCATTGGCCAACAACTTAATGGGGAACAATTCACTTTCAAAAAAGGAAAAACTGAATGGTCAGATACGATCTATAAGAAGCTTCTGACAAAACAGATGGAAAAAGCCGGGCAAAAACCAGTATTACTGGCAATCCGTTATAAATATGACAGAACAGTTGACCAGGGCAACTGGTACAGGATTGAAGTCACAAATAAATCGAAGGATCAGAAAATCAAGTTCAACGTGGCATCCAACCACAACCAGGAAGTCTTCACGGTAAAGCTGAATCCAAACCAGTCAAAAGTCTTTCAGAAATTATATTATCGCACCAGAACCGTTGGACCCAACGAGGATCAGGATACGGATGCCGACTTCTTTATTTCTCCGTACGAAGAAATTCTTCAGAACAGGGAGTAATGCAGAATTTGCTCTGACAAGTTTATGTTCACAACAAAATGCTTAGAAATAAGCACAGAATAACACGACTTTTTTCAGTCCTGTTTTTTTCCTCTCTTTTTGGGGTCTCTGCGCTGCCACAGGGTATAAAAGTAATTGGTATCGTCAAAGATGAAATTACTTCTGCACCAATCGGTGGTGTTAATATAAAGATTACCGGGACAAACAAAGGCACCTTCACTGATAAGGACGGCAGGTTCTTCCTGAACATTGACCAGGTTCCCTCTTCAATCACACTTACGTGCTTAGGGTACGAGGCTGTTTACTTTGATATAAAAAAAAGATTTCAAAAAAACCTTGACCTCATTATGAGGCCCCGGGTATACGGGCTTCAGGAGGTTGATGTTTCTGCTCAACAGTTCAAATACGTTTTTAATGACCAGGAACATTCCGTACTTGATTACGAGATCATGGATGACAAACTGCTCTTGCTCATCTTCCGGCACCAGTTGAGACGATCCGAACTAATCCTGCTGACACTGGCAGGCGATACCGTCAAGATCACATCTGTGCCCGAAATGAAACCCAAATGCCTTTATAAGGACTTCCTGGATCATGTTCATTACATCTCAACTGCAGGAAATGCCTTTCAATGCTACTATAACGATACACTAAACCAATTCCGTTTTTTTTATCAGACGACCTATGATTCATTACGGATGATGGTTCAGCCATTTTTGTTCACAGCATCTGACAGGACATATTTCCAGGAATTCACACCTGATGGGGCCGGCAAAAAAATCGGCTATTTTGATCAAACACGCAACAAACATTACATCCAGTCCTTTTCAGGAGAAGAGACCAGGAAAAAATTCAATGACGATTTAAGATTTTATTCCCAATGGAATACCTCGCTGGAAAGAACCACATCAAACAATCCTGCACGCATCAGCGGTGATGACTTCCGGGCAAATAATCTTTTTAATTACCGCAAACTGAACACCCCGCTCGTGAAAATTGGTGAAGATAAAATTGCTGTTTTCAACTTTCCTGAGGATGCCATCGAACTGATGGATCTCACTGGTAATGTATACAAATCAGTCCCGATATCTTTCCACAAAGAAGCTGATGTCAACATCATAGTCGGAATACTTAGTGCAATCATTCCTATTGTTGATTGGCAGTGGAGCGGTAAAATTTATATTGATGAGTATTTCAGGGATGCTTATACTACTTTTAAGAAAAACGGAATGGTTCAGATCAGGAAAATTGATCTGGAAACAGGCAAACTGACCGAATCTCATGATATTCCATTTCCATTTCCGGAAAAACTGGAGATTTATAAAGGAAACGCGTATTTCCTTAATAAGGTTATCGGGGGAGATTTTGAGAATTGGAAACTGGTCAAGGTGAAACTATAATCAACCAGAGAATGTGTTTACGCCATGATGAGGCGTGCATCTTTGTTGAGACATTAAACACCGACGGAATAATGAAAGATTATTACAAAAATCATTAATCAGCAACACATGGTAGAATTCAATTATAACCCTGACGAAAAAATTCTCACGGTCGTTTTCAACGGCAGAATGGATTCCGTAGCCGCATTAAAACTGAATGAAATTCTGGGAGCTGAACAGGTCATGAAAGACCGGAAACCCGACGACCGGCTTGTCTTTGATCTGAAGGACGTCGATTATATCGCTTCATCATTTATCCGGATCTGCGTGTGTCAAGCTAAAGCTGCCGGGGCCGGGAAATTCTCAATCGTGCATTGCCAGCCGGACGTAAAGAAGATTTTTCAAATCTCCGGGTTGGATGAAGTGCTGAATATAAACTGATTTCGTCAGTCCTTTTTTGGGATCAGTAATTCCGCTGCGCCGAGATCCATCTGGTCTTTTCTTCTGAGTTCCTCAAAGAGAAAAAGCAGGTCTGTAACTTTCATCTTCTTTTTCTCTTCACCCCTGAAATCGTACCTGATCTTTCCCTGGTGCATCATGACGATCCGGTCGCCCAGTTTTACAGCCTGCTGCATGGAGTGTGTTACCATCAGTGTAGTGAGTTTGCCTTCGCAGACGATCTTTTCTGTAAGTTCAATCACCTTTGTCGCTGTGGTAGGATCCAGTGCTGCCGTGTGCTCGTCAAGGAGAAGAAGGTCGGGCCGGAGCCAGCTCGACATCAGCAACGTCAGTGCCTGCCGCTGTCCTCCCGACAGTTTTCCGATCGGTGTATCCAGCCGGTCTTCCAGTCCCATGTCCAGGTCTTTAACCCGGGTCTTCAGTTCACGGACCATAGCTGCCGGTAATCCCCATCCCAATCCCCGTCTTTTTCCTCTTTTTGCCGCTAATGCGAGATTTTCCCCAATCGACATGCCGGGAGCTGTACCGCTGAATGGATTCTGAAATACACGACCAATATGGCATGCGCGCTTATGTTCGGGCCATTTCGTGATGTTGTTCCCATTCAGGATCACACGACCGGCATCGGGGAAAAAGTTACCGGCAATCGCATTCAGCAGGGTTGATTTTCCTGAGCCATTTGTCCCAAGGATACAAACGAAACTTCCTTCTTCAACCGAGAGACTCACATCCTTCAGGGCATTCACCTCATTGGTCGATCCCGTGTTAAAAGTCTTGTATAGGCATGAAAGTTCGAGCATGCTTTTTATTTAGTTAACCTGATCTTTTTTGTGTGTTTCATAAAGCCGGGCAATACCAAAGCAAGAAAAACGAATGCAGCAGTGATCAGCTTCAGGTCATTGGGATTCATTCCCCAGCGAAGGGCGATCGCAACAAGAAGCCTGAAAAGCACGGCCCCCATAACTGCCCCGGCAACAAGCAATCCCAGCTTGTTTTCACTGATCAGGGCTTCCCCAATAATTACGCTGGCAAGACCCCACACCAGCATGCCGATCCCCATCTGGACATCGGCAAATCCCTGGAACTGCGCCAGCATCGAACCTGCCAGTGCAACGAGGCCATTCGATAAGGCAACTCCAAATATGATCATCCATTTTGTATTTACACCCAGTGCCCGTATCATCTGGTCATTGTCGCCTGTAGCCCGCATCGCCGTGCCAATGTTGGTGCGAAAAAACCAGAGCAGCAGCAGGCTGAATGCCAGTATTACCAGGAAACAGAAAAGAAGTGTCCAGAGATCCGCAGCAGTGACGCTCCAGCCAATCAGGTTGACGATTTTGCCAGGCCCGGAGATGTGATCCGACCATTTCCCGAACCAGGTAAACAGTGTCCTCTGGTTTAACAGCGGGAGGTTGCTCTTGCCCATCACATGCAGGTTGACCGAGTAGAGTGCAGTCATCACAAGAATTCCCGATAACAGCGGGTTTATCTTAAACCGTGTATGGATGAATCCTGTCGTTGCCCCGGCAAGCATACCACCGGTGAAAGCCAGGATCGTTGCGATTGCGGGGTTCGTTCCGGAAGTGATGAAAGCAGCCGTGATGGCGGCTCCGAAGGTAAATGATCCCTCGGCTGTAATGTCAGGAAAATTAAAGATCCTGAAGCTGATAAAGATCCCAAGCGACAGTAATGCCAGGATAAGTCCTATCGTGATAGATCCTATGAGAAATGTCATTGCTTCACAATTTGTAACTGAGGGAATTCTTTATACACCTGGTCGGGAACACTGACGTTATAAAACCTGGCCATCTCAGGATTGATGAGATAATCAGTTTTCCCAACAACACGAAAAGGAATCTGTGCCGGGGCTATTCCCGAAAGCACCCGGATTCCCATCTGCCCGGATTCATAACCTGCCTGGTAATAGTCGCGCCCACCCACGGCAAGAGCACCCTGTTTCATCTGCTGTGTCACAAAACCGTAATAAGGAACTTTCCGGTCACGCGATACTTTCAGAATTGCAGAGCAGGAACTCCCGGTAAGATTATCCGATATCTGGCAGAAAACATCTACTCTTTGCGCCACCAGCGTATTTGCAGCATCGAGCACTTCAGTGGCGGTATTCGCCGGCATTGCAATGAGCACAATTCCTTGTCTCCTGCATGCTTCTGCCAGGTGATCCTTGAAAGAAACTGAATTGACCTCCGACGGGGTAAAAACCGTACCTGCACGTTTCATGCCCGGATGCAGGTAATGTACAAGCTTCATGAGTCCGTCAAAGTCACTCATCGTAGAGATCCCGCAAATATTCGGCAGGTGATCTTCCATCGATTTTCCCAATCCTGCCAGGACCGGATCTCCGACATTTGTAAAAACGATCTTCGTATGAGTCAGCTTTTTTGCAAGCAGTTGAATGGTGTTCGTTGAGATTGCAAACACCAGGTCCCAGGCCTCATTTCCGAGCGCCCCGGCAATGCTGTTCAGGGTCGAAACATCCCCTTCTGCATTGTACACTTTGAGCGTGAAATCAACTCCCTCCCGGAGATGCTTATCCTGAAGTGCTTGGCGGACGCCTCTTTCGCATTCCTCGGAATTCGGGCTGTCCACATAATGAACCATCCCGATCTTGAACCTGACCCCGGAAGGCAGTGAATTACCGGGAGCCAGAGGTGCAACTTTTTTTACATTCCGGTTTCCCAAATCTGAAAGAAGCAGAATTGAGGAGACCAGGATCAATACCAGTATCCCCCGGAAAAAGGATTTATCCATGGTATTGAATTGCAAGTAACGTGATATCGTCAGACTGGGCCATGCCTGTGGAGAATTTCATTACATCCAGTACGGATTCCTGGACCACGGCTTCTATTGGGTGCGACAGGTGAGACACAAGGAAAGCTTCGAGTCGTTCATCTCCGTAAATCTCATCCTTTGAATTGAATGCTTCTGTAACACCATCCGTGAAAAGATAAAGCACATCACCGCGAACCAGCTGTACTTTTTTCGATTTGTAGACTGCATTTTCCATACAACCAAGAATGGTACCACCGGTCATTTCAACCTTGCGGATGGTATTGCCGGACATAATATACGGGGGATTATGACCAGCGTTGACATATTCAATTTCCCCGGTGGATGTGTTCAGGATTCCATAGAAAACGGTGACAAACATGCACGAGATGCTTTCATTGCAGAGCAGCCGGTTGACATAATTCATGCATTCTTCTGTCGTGATGCCCTTCAGCCCGGTAGCCCTGATCAGCGTGCGGCTGACTGCCATGAATATGGCTGCAGTAACCCCTTTACCGGAAACATCCCCGATCACAAAACCGAGCCGCTGGTTATCGATCATGAAGAAATCATAAAAATCACCGCCGACTTCTTTCGCTGCAATCATTGAAGCAAAGATGGAAAACTCGGGACGTTCGGGGAAAGGTGGAAATATTTTCGGAAGAATAGCCTGCTGAATCTCGCTGGCTGTCTGCAGATCCTGCTGGATGGAAACCAACTGATCATGCTCCTGCATGCTTTGCCAGATGACCGCAATCTCGTCCAGTGTCTTGTTAATGGTAATCTCCAGGTCATCAAAACTGATGGGCTTCGTGAGAAAATCAAAAGCGCCCCTGTTCATGGCTGTGCGGATGTTCTCCATATCGCCGTAAGCAGAAACAATCACTGTTTTCAGCCACGGGCTTTTCAGTTCTTTCAGCTTTGTAAGCAATGTCAGTCCATCCATTTCGGGCATGTTGATATCCGAAAGGATCACCCTGATCTCGGGCTGTTCAATCAGCTTTGCAAGTGCTTCCAGTCCGTTGTGGGCAAACACAAAATCGTAGGCCCCGTCCCTGATCTGGCGGCGGAATTTTTGCCGGATCAGCGGCTCAAGATCCACTTCATCATCAACCACCATGATCTTGACATTCTTCATCTGTTTCTCATCCATAATTCAGTTTTTTTTTAGTAATGGTTCCTGTCAGGAAACCAGAGGTAGTGTAATAATAAATTCAGCAAATTCTCCTTCCACCGATGCTACAGACAATTCACCATGGTGCTCATGCGTGACAATGTCGTAGCTGATCGACAAGCCTAGTCCCGTTCCTGATCCCGCTGGTTTTGTCGTAAAAAAAGGATTGAATATCCGGTCGGTGATGGCCTGTGAAATTCCTTTGCCATTATCCCATATCCGGATAATTAATTTCTCATCTTTCTTTTGTGTTGTTACCCTGAGGATCGGGAAATAAGACTCTCCAAGCTCTTTCTTTTTCTGTGCAGTTGAATAACAGGCATTGTTGATCAGGTTCAGGAAGACCCTGCTGATGTCCTGCGGGATCACCTTAACCAAGCCGATTGCGGGATCGTATTCAGTTTCAATTTTGATGTTAAACGTATTATCCGTTGCACGCAGTCCATGATAACCAAGCGCCACATATTCTGCAAGCAATGCATTCAGATCGGTTGGCTGGAGTTCTCCTGCTTTCCCGCGCGAATGAAGCAGCATTCCACGAATGATGCTGTCGGCACGCTTTCCATGTTCGTTGATCTTTTTAATGTTGCTTTCAATATCACGTAAAGTTCCTTTCAGGAATTCCACATCTTTGGGATCAAGGCTGCCGGTTAATTTATCCACTTCTTCAATGGCTTCCTGGGCAAGTTCCGCAGAAAGTTCGGAGAAGTTATTGACAAAATTCAGCGGATTCTTGATTTCATGGGCTATTCCGGCGGTGAGTTGTCCCAGTGAAGCCATCTTCTCCGATTGGATCAGCTGGGCCTGGGCAGCTTTCAGTGTATTGGTGCGCTCTTCAACCTTTTCCTCAAGTGTACGGTTGTATTCTTCCAGTTTGTCATGGGAAATCCTCAGGTTCTCGCTGGCCTCCTTCAGGTCGCTGATCGTCTTTGCAAGTGTATCCTGCATCTTATGAAATGCTGAAGTTAACCGCCCGATCTCGTCCCTGGACCGGATCACGGGAAGCTCCGTATTAAACTCACCTCTCGAAAACGATTCAGTTGCAAGCGTGAGCCTGCGCAATGGACGCGTGATGGAACTTGAGATCAGGACAATGATCAGGATGAGGATTGCGCCACCGCCCAGCCCGATCCCGATGACGGTCCATCGCAAGCGCATGGCATCTTCCATTAACTCGTCGACCGGGAATACAATTCCAAGCGACCATCCATCTAATGAAATCGGGGCATAAGCAATCCAGCTGTTTTTCCCGGTCCTGAGGTTGCGGTATTCAAGTTCCGCGAAACTGGATTCTCCCCTGATCATGTTCCTGCCGATGGTTCTTAATGCCGGGGATTTTTGTTCTTCCGCAATGCTAAAGATCGTCTCGTTCATGATGAATTGCTTCATCGGATGCGTGATGATCGTGCCGGTTTTTGAAATCATGAACCCATATCCCGTTTTGTACACCTTGATCTCGTTGACATACTGCTGAAGCCATTCGAGTGACAGATCAATGGTAAGGATTCCAACGAAAACCTTTTTTCCGCTCTTTGTTGAATACAGGGGAACAGAATACGTCGAAAGTAACATATCCGCCCCGCCGGCATCATAATAGGGTTCACTCCACATTGCACTGCCAAGTTCTTTCGGGATCTGGTACCAGTCCATATAAAAATAGACATACTGATCGCTGCCCAGGTTCAGGAATTTTATCGTGTTGTTCTTCCGGTAATAATAAAATGAATAATACTTCTGTGAAGGCTTATAATAAGGCTCAAATGCAAGACATGCACCGGTGATGTCCTTGTTGTTCTCAACCATCAGCTTCAGCATCCTGTTCATGCTTTCTTCATCAAATTCATTTTGCTGAAAAACAGTTGCAAAGTTGTCGGGAACACGCTGCATGGAACTGAGTACTTTTTCAATCCTGGAAACAGTGCTCATGGTAAGGTACCTGGCGTTGGTCTTTAAATTTTTAACGACCATGTCGTGGGTGATTGTCAGCGTATAATGAAAGGTGAAGATGAAGATAACCATGATGCTGACAAAAATGTACAAGATCATTTTAAATGCCAGTCCCCTGTGCAGCGTTATCTTTGGCTTCTTTACCATATACCTTGGAGTATTGTCATGATTAGCGGGTTTGTCCCGGATTATTGCAGGGTTGAAAAAATTCCCGGTACGGTGTGACGTGTGTAATGAAATGACTCTCCATCATGATACGTTGAATGTTTTCGTAATCTTTTTGCTGAAGCCATGTATTGATATCCTTTCTCCCCGCAGGAATATACATCGTCCTGTAATGACTGAGCATCCATTGCTGGTGTGCCTGGTTGAACGGCTGGTTGTGCTTCCGGGCATATTTTTCAATGACATCAATCGTCTCTTCCTGGTGATCGAATGCATAGTTCCAGCTTTCAACCGTGGCATTGATGAATTCCCTGCACAACTCCGGGTCCCTTCTTACGGTTTCGGCGAGACAGTACATTCCATCTTCCAGGAAGTTCAATCCATAATCTGCAAAAAAGAATTTATTCAGCTCATCCTCGTTGATACCGTTGTTCAGCAAGGAATGATACTCATCATACCAGTTTGCATTCAGGATATCTACCGTGCCCCGGAGAAAAAGATTATTTGTGCTTCCAATGCTGACGACCTTTACATCGAGGTGGTATTTCCTGAATAAAGCCTGGGGTTGCATCTCATAGCCCAGCCAGATTCCCGCCCGTTTCCCGTTCATATCCCCGATTTCATTAATCCCGCTGCTTTTCCTCGTTATCAGCATCAGGGATGACCGTGACGAAAACTGGGCAATATCAACAATTTCAACACCTTTATCCCTGATCTCAATGGCGTTGACCATCCAAAGCAAAGCGAAATCGGTTTTTTTGTCCTTTATGACCTCATCGACCGGCATGACCGGGTCAAAGGGAAGGATTTCAAGATCCAGGCCATGTTTCCTGAATATCCCTTTTTCAATTCCCATATAATAACCGGCAAACTGGGCAGAAGGAACCCAATAAGGCAGTAATCTGACTTTTCGTAAAGGCTTGTTATTTGTTTCTCGTTTTTGGGTTTCAGCAGTTGTGCTTACACCGGGTGTAGCAGGCCGGTCAGTGCAGGAAAACATGGCTACATCCCCTAAAAGGAAGAACAAAATGATTGTGATCAAGCCCGGAACAGGGGACAACCTGGCTTTAAACATGAGAGTTACTTTAGGTGCTTTAATTTTTCAAATAACCGGTCAGCAAGTTATGGATATTTCTGAAAGCTGATACTATAGCAAAAATCAGGCCATCCAAATCTACACTTCGGCGTTTTTCCTTCTCGAAAAGGCCTTCTTGATGGATTGGTAGTCCAGGTAATAGAGGATTTTAACGGAGAGACTGTTGGATTGGGGAGCGTTGATGGTGTGCTTGATATCATTCCAGTAATCATCAATGACGAGGTTATCCTGCGTGTTTATATCGTTTTTCCACACAAAACTCATTTCACTGCCCGGGGCAAAATACCACACAAACTGGAGATCAATACTGAATGCATTGTAGTTGATATTATGATCCGGCATTTGATTGCTGGGATCAAGAAAACCTTTTGAATTCAGGGAATAATAAGAAAAATACCTGGCCGTGGACCAGTAGTGTCTTAACCTTAAGGAAAGTGAAGTCTTTGTTGAGAAAACATACTGTGCATTCAGGATGTTGCTCAGTGTGGTGATATCACGACGGCCAAACAGGATCAATTCGTTGTTCAGTGAATCAGTTTGAGTTTCGACCCACCCATAAGAATTCATGTTTTTCTCCCATGTGATGTCAAGATTCACGGCGAAACGGTCAGAGAACCGAAACCGCGGAATCAATTCAATGGCATAATCGAAATGGTTGTTTTCCGGGGAATTCATGTAAGAGAAGATGCCCTGCACCCTGAACTCTTTCCTGGTATTTGTTCCGAGCGATACCGCAGTACTGTAGGATAATGGCTTCTTGTACACCCGTCCCCAGGTCCTGGGCTCATAAAAATCGCTTGTACCCAGGGGATAAATTCCTTCTTCGAAATAAAGGCTCCAGAAATTCTTAAAGAAGGTTGAATTGTCGGCGAGAAAACGGAGACTCTCGAAAGAATTAGGTTTATAGAGGGTTGTATAGGTAGTGTAAAATTCGGACTGGGAATTCAGGATGAACCAGAACGGGTCGTAGATATTATAGTTCAGTTTAAGCTGGTTAACAGCCTGGTTGTTGTTGGTGAGAAAACCCATATCATTCGGATCGTAATTCTGGTTGAGTTCCTGCCGGACAAACTGGTACTGGAATTTCCCGCTGGGTTTAAAAAGCACAAGCGTATAGGAGTACCCAAGGTTTGGCTCAAGATTCCGTTCATATTTCTGGCTGAGAGTCATCCTTCCCATGAAGGCAAACGTCCGCTTTTTGTTGTTGAGCTGAGTCTCAACCCCTGTGACATTGGCACTGTATTTATCATCAGGCGTCCAGAAATTTGTATTGATAAAGGTGATATACGAACTGTTTTTCAGGTTCTGATCGATGACCAGCACATTGTAGTTCGTGAATGGCTGGGTCATCATTCTCCGCGACTTTCCGGTGATTGTGTCAGTAATTGTCGCCCATGTATTGGTGGTCATGGCGTTGAAAAAACCGATTCCAAGTCCTTTTGAATTGCGCCCCGAGATTTTCGTTGCATTGATGATCCGCGTCTCTTCGGGATTGTTGCTCACAACTTCATTCTTATGCACGCTGTCATAAGGCGCATAATAGTCTTTCGGAGTGCTCCCGACGCGCCGTGTATAGAAGATGTTGCACTTATTGAAAAGTTCCGTGCCTTCGGTAAAAAACTGGCGCTTATCATCATACTTGACTTCGAACGGCGACAGGTTCAACACCTGGTCGTCCGATTGCACCTGGCCGAAATCCGGGATCAGCATCATATCCAGGGTATAGCTTTCATTGATGCCATAGCGCAGATCAAGTCCACCCCTGGCCAGGTAGGAACCATTCTTCGAATCCGGCGTTTTTTGAATATATCCTGAAATATAAGGCGTAAAAGAGAGCCTTACCGGGGGCTTGATGTCGTTGATCCCGACAAGAGTTCCATAATATTTGAAGATGTCCTGGACTTTATTATCGACGAACGACCAGGTTGACCATTCATTTCTGCGATGTAAACTCCTCCAGAAATTGATACCCCATACCTGCTTGTCAATTCGCGGAAATCGTAGTGCCGAATAAGGAATTGCGATCTCAACCACCCAGCCGGTGGGTGTGATCTTAGCAGCACTCTGCCACACTGCATCCCATGTGATATCCTGCCCTACTGCCGAATATTTGCAATCATTCTGAAGACCTGCGGGCGTCACCTTGAACTCATACATGTTGAGCCCGTCGTTGTATGGCAGAATGTCGAAGGAGATGTAATCCGTGGTGAGCTGATCCACCTGGTCTCTCCTGCCAAATTCCTTGAGAATGCTGTCGGGATGCGGATCAAGCATGACCGCTGAAATATAAAGTGCATTGTCATCATATGCAACCCGGATCTCGGTGGCAAACGGGGGAACGGTTCCATTCCTGGGGCCATATTCCACAAAATCCTTTCCCGCCGGAACATCTTTCCAAAAGGGTTCATCCATGATCCCGTCGATCTTCGGGGGTTTTGATATCCGGATCGCGGTGATACTTTTTCTTGCCTTAAAAAGAGAATCATCCGGGACACCAGGATTCATGCAATGTCCCCGGAAAGCGAACAGTGTAAAAATAATGATAACCGCAAAGATGCAGAGATGCAGAGATCCGAAATTTAATGCCCGTACACTTTTGCACCTTAGCGCCTTTGCGGTAAAATTGAATTTCAGGAGAACCACTTTGATAATTCAGGATCAGTAAAATCTGTTTAAGCAAAGAACGCCAAATAGTTTATCACCAAACAAACTATTCTGCAAACATGCTTTTTTAGTCGTTCTGTGATGAGATAAGAAAGGTGAATGAATCGTAAGTTCTAAGCAACATAAACAATCAGGCCTTTCAGATATTCTCCTTCGGGATGGTAAATGCTGGAGGGATGATCCGGGCCTTGCGAAAGCTGGTGCAGGATCTTTATTCTCCGGCCGCTTTCAAGTGCAGCGGACAAGAGTGCGGATTGAAACATCTCCCGGCTGACGGCCTGTGAGCAGGAAAAGGTCATCAGGATACCACCCGGGTTCACCTTTTTTATTGCTTCTGCATTGATGTAGATATAACCCTGAAGGGCATTGTGCGTAAGGTTGTGATGCTTTGCAAAAGCAGGCGGATCAAGGATGATCAAATCATACCGTTCCGGGTTTTCTGTAAGATAATTTTTCACATCGGCCTGGATCGATTTATGCCGGCTGCTATCAAACCCGTTCAGGGTGATGTTTTCTTCAAGCAAGGCGATGGCCTGGCGGGAAGAATCCACCGAATGAACCATGGTAGCCCCGCCTTTCAACGCATAAACTGAAAATGCGCCGGAGTAACAAAATGCATTGAGCACTTTCTTGTTCTTCGCATAAAACTGAGCAAACATGCGGTTGTTTCTCTGATCAAGGAAGAAGCCAGTCTTCTGGCCTGTTTCCCAGTCAACCTTAAAAAGATGGCCGGTCTCCAGGATGGTCTGCCCACTTAAACTTCCAAAAAGATATTGGTTTTTAATTTCAGCTTCATCCTCAAGGCTCCTGATCTCCTTATGTTTCCTGAATTCCGTCACAGAATTCGGAACCTTCATCGTTTCAGCGCTCTTGTCATAAACTGCTATCAGCTTTTCACCATAAAGTTCGCGGAGGATCTTCACAAGATCGCTTTTGATCCGGTGCATCCCGAGACTGTGTGTCTGGATCACGGCAACCCCGTTGTACCAGTCGATGATTAAACCCGGAAGATCGTCGCCTTCCGTAAAGACCAGGCGATAGGCATTGGTCATCGTGCTTTCAGTCAAACCAGCTGTGACTCTCAGGTTGTAAGCAGCCTGTATTTTGGATTTCCAGAAGTCATAATTGATCTCTGCCTGCTCGAAAGAGAAGAATTTCACCGCAATTGAACCCCCGAAATAGTGACCCGTCGCGAGGTATTGATCATTGGCAGAAAAGATCTCCACCACATCTCCTTCTTTCGGAGAGCCTGTGATTTTGTATATGGCTCCCGAGAATAGCCAGGGATGAAACCGTTTGAGAACAACTTCTTTCCCTTTTCTAAGAATGATCTGCGGGTAATTTTTCATGGAGAATTCTTTGGTGCAACAATTGAGACTGTGCAAAGCTACATGAAGTTAGTGAATAGTTTTTCACTATTCACTGTATTTAGGGTTCAAAAGTTTTTATCTGGAATGAATAAAAATGTCGTTTTCTCCCTACCTTTGCGCTAACCAAAACAAAAAACAGCAAATTATGAGAAAGTACTTAATCTTGTTAATGATCCCGCTACTCTTTGCCTGCGGTCGCAGCGCAAAAAAAGAAGCAGAAGCCCTGAAGGCAAGAAATGACAGTTTGATGGCCCAGACCATGCAAAAGGATGAAGCCATCAATGAATTTATCGCCAGCATCAATGATATCCAGGGTTCTCTTGATACCATCAAGATGAAAGAAAATGTCATCAACCTGAGCACCGATAAGACAGGTGAATTAAAACTCTCTGCCAAAGATCAAATCAAAAGCGACATCACCGCAATATACGGCATGATGGAGAAGAACAAGAAACAGCTTGCTGATCTTATGCATAAACTCAAAGCCAGCAATCTTAAAGTTACAGAGCTCCAGAAACTGGTTGACCGTCTGCAAAAGGACATCACTTCTAAAAATGCCGAGATTGAAAGCCTCAGGGATAAACTGGCCAAGATGAACATCACCATTGAAGCTGCAAACCTCAGGGTTGATACACTCAACGGGGTTGTCAGGAAACAATCCAGTGCAATCAAAGACAAGGAACAAACCATTGCTGCACAGGATGCCGCCCTGAATACTGCTTACTACATCCTGGGAACGGCAAAGGAACTGAAGAAGAATGGCGTGATCGGCAAAGGCGACAAGATTCTTGGCGACTTTAACAAAGACCTGTTCACCAAGATTGATATCCGGAAAGTAACCGAGATCTCGATCCTGAGCAAAAAAGCAACAGTGGTCTCAAATCATCCGACATCTTCCTATAAACTGGTTGGCGACAAGAAAATCATTCAGTCGCTGCAGATCCTTGATTACAAAGCTTTCTGGACGAACTCCAAGTATCTTGTGATCATTGTGAACTAACTATTGATTGGAAGCAGCTGTTTAAAAGACAGATCTGTCGAAACCATCGAAATAACGAGCAAGGATTAACGATTTTTGATTTTTGATCTGCTGGAATTCCAGAACATGACCAACTTCAGAAATCATTAATCCTTGTTCATTATTCTTAAATCATATCTGCTTATTCCCGGAACCTTGTTTTATTTCCCTTTGGCTGCAGGCTGATCCGGGACCTTTGTCACGGGGGTTTTTGAATAATCAACAGACTTTATAAGCCGGCCGGTTTCATCGTAGAACTTCCAGATCCCAACCCACTGGCCTTCCTTATAATGTGCTTCATATCGGAGCTTTCCGTTCGGGAAATAGGTTAATCTCTTCCCGTCACTTTTCCCGTTCCTGAAATATCCTTCACTCCACACTTTTCCTGAAGGATAGTAGTAGATCCATTTTCCGTCACGCTCTCCGTGCTTGTATTCACCATCTTCCTGAAGTATCTTGTTCTTGTAATAAAAGGTCTCCTTGGAGAGTTCCTTGTTGTCGCCTTGCCCGAGATACACACAGATGCGCCGGGGGGAGCCGTCAGGATAAGCTGATTCAACAACCGTATTCTTGTGGCGGCAGGAAGTAAAAAAAACCAGGACCAGGAAAAAAAGAGCAAAGCGGGATTTCATAGTTTTGAATAAAATTTGTTGATCGAAGTATTTCATCATTTACTTTTTATAGAATTCAAGCCGTTTTCCCTTAGCAGTCTCATCAATCCTGCCATTTCGGTAAACCATGTTGCCATTCACCAGGGTATGTGTAACCTTCGAGGAAAATTTTTGTCCCTCCAGCGGAGACCATCCGCATTTATACAGAATATTCTTTTTATCAACCACCCAGGGAGCATCAAGGTCAAGCAAAACAAGATCGGCATGATAACCTTTCCGGATAAAACCCCGGTTTCTGATCCTGTAAAGGATGGCCGGTGAATGGCACATTTTTTCGACAATCTTCTCAAGCGATATTCTGCCCTGATGAAACAGCTCAAGCATCGCAACCAGCGCATGCTGCACCATAGGCGCTCCTGATGGGCAATTCAGATACGTATTCTGCTTCTCTGTCAGCAAATGTGGCGCGTGATCGGTTGCAATGATATCAATTTTATTATCCAGAAGACCTTGTAACAGTGCCTCCTTGTCCATCTGTGTCTTGATGGCGGGATTCCATTTTATCAGCGAACCCAGTTGTTCATAATCCCTGTCATCAAACCACAGGTGATGAACACAGACTTCGGCCGTGATTTTTTTATCCTTCAGAGGGATGGTCTGGTCGAAGAGTGCAAGTTCCCGTGCGGTAGAAAGATGCAGCACATGCAGGCGCGTGTCGAATTTCCTGGCAAGCCCGACGGCCTTAACCGTGGATTGATAACATGCTTCTGCACTGCGGATAACCGGGTGCATCTCAACAGGGATGTCGTCCCCGAATTTTTCCTTCAGGAGTTGCAGGTTATGCCTGATGATATTTTCATCTTCACTATGGATGGCCACTAGTAACTTTGACTTGCGGAAAATGGATTCCAGCACCGCCGGATCATCAACGAGCATATTGCCTGTTGATGCGCCCAGGAAGACCTTGATTCCGCAAATTTTTGAAGGATCAGCCTTTTCAATCTCAGCCAGATTATCATTGGTTGCACCGAGAAAGAAGGAAAAGTTTGCGAGTGACCGTACTGCTGCCAGCTTAAACTTTGCTTCAACAAGTGCATTGGTCACTGCTTTCGGATCGGTGTTGGGCATATCCATGAAGGAGGTAATCCCACCGGCTACCGCTGCGATGCTTTCGGTATGAAGATCTCCCTTTTCAGGAAACCCGGGATCCCTGAAATGAACCTGGTCATCAATCACGCCGGGGATCAGGTATTTTCCCCTGCCATCGAGCAGGTGAATATCCTCAATATCTGAAAACAAATCTCCCTGGGTGTCTTCTGAAAAGATCTCACTGATCTTTCCGTCTTCAATGAGTACGTTGGCTTCAACGATTGTCCCTTCATTGACAATCTTCGCACCCATAATCAGAATCCGGTCATTCATCGTATGCAGGTCGGGTCAGGCAACCCGACTCAGGCTAAGCGTTGATATTTTGTGAACATGCTTCTCCAGCGCAGCAGGATAACTCCAAGGATAGCTTCCTTAAAAATCCCCTTGCTCATTTTTGAAGCACCCTGCGTCCGGTCAGTGAAGATGATAGGAACTTCAACCACATTGAATCCCAGCTTCCAGGCAGTGAATTTCATTTCAATCTGGAATGCATACCCGGTAAACCGGATCTTATCCAGGTCAATCGCACGGAGCACCCGGCTTGAATAACATTTGAATCCTGCTGTGGTATCCCTGATCTTCATCCCGGTGATAAACCTGACGTAAGCAGAAGCATAATACGACATCAGGACCCTTCCCATCGGCCAGTTAACGACATTCACCCCGGTGATATACCGTGAACCTATCGCCAGGTCGCCTCCTTTATTTTTGACTGCATCATACAGGCGGACCAGGTCATCGGGGTTGTGTGAGAAATCAGCATCCATCTCAAAAATGAAATCATAGTTGCGATTAAGAGCCCATCTGAATCCGTGAATATAGGCTGTTCCCAACCCCAGCTTGCCTTTTCTTTCTTCAATGAACAGTCTGTCGGGAAACTGACTCATCAATGATTTCACGATGTTTGCAGTACCATCGGGGGAATTATCTTCAACAATCAGAATGTTGAATTCCTTGTCCAATGTGAATACCTTTCGGATGATTTGTTCAATGTTCTCCTTTTCATTGTAGGTCGGGATGATAACTAAACTATCTGTCACGGCTTGACTTTTTTAAGTTGATTTATCTGCTTCTGCTGAGCTTGTTGTTATTCCTTATCCTTCACCAATAAAATATAAACGGGGAAATGGTCGCTGTAACCGCCGGCGAATACTCCACCGGCATAAGTCCGGAAAGGATATCCTGCATACTGTCCGTCCTTCTGAACCAGGAATTTCTTGTTAAAGATCCTGGCTTTATAAAACTGGTATCCGCCTTTGCTTTTATCCGTAAATGCGCCGGAAACGATGATCTGGTCGAAGAGATTCCAGGAATCCCTGTATGCCAGCGTCCCAAGTCCATCCTTATACATCTGCCACATCGGGTCGTACAGATCTCCGGCATGAACATTCTGGAGCTTGGTGGTTATCTTCAGGTGTTTCATTAGACTTTCATCCACCGGGTCATCATTCAGGTCGCCCAGGATGATGATCTTTGCATCAGGTCCGATTTTCTCAATGGAGTCAACGATCGACCGGCACAAGTCGCCAGCCGCCGCACGCAACGGAGCGCTTTCCTTTTCACCACTGCTCCTTGATGGCCAATGGTTAACCAATACATAGATCGGTTCCCCATCCAGAAGTCCGTGAACAACCAGGATATCCCGGGTGGTCCATCCGGGCTTTGAAGCAATTCTCAGCGGAACAGGTCTGCTATCCAGTACCTTGAAATTCTTTGGCTGATAGACGAAACCAACATCAATACCTCTCTTATCAGGTGATTCATAATGCACAATCTGGTAGCCTGCTTTATCCAGGGGAGACGTATGGATAAGATCCTCCAGCACACCCCTGTTCTCTATCTCTGAAACACCAAACATTACAGGTCCTCCTTTGATGTACTCATCACCAATCTGGCTAATAGCTTCTGCCATGTGATGAATCTTGATGTTATACTTTTTGGAATCCCATTGGTAGGGACCTTGCGGTGTAAATTCTGTATCATTCGGTCCCGGAATGGTATCGAAGAGATTTTCGAGGTTATAGAATGCAATACAAGCAACCTTGACCTGTTTTGTTTGTCCGGATAAAGTCCTGGAATTGACTCCCTGGAACACAAATAAAACAAGCAACATATACAAAAGTCGTTTTTTCACTGGGCTATTTTTAAGCGATCAAAATTACAATCATTTTCGATATGGAAGGAAAAAAATGAGTACGTTTGTAGCCTTTACTCACTAAATTATTAAATAATGAAAAGATTTTTATCCATCCTTGGACTCTTCCTTTTCTTCTTTTCGATAGCGAATGGCCAGAATGGTAAGGTATCCGGTAAGATCTCAGAAGCTGGTGTCGGTTCCCCGGCGTCCAATGTTTCTGTTCAGATCAAATCCCTGAAGCTTACCACTGTGACAGATGTGGAAGGGTATTTTGAATTTAAAAAAATTCCGTATGGGAAATATACTATTAATTTTAGTAGTGACCTATTCGAAAATTCAGAGACAACTTTTGAGTTATCAAGCGGATCTTTTGTTATTCCTAAGATAGAACTCAAGAAGAAAGCAGAAAATGAGGGGATTGCTGAGATCAGTACCCTGGTTCTTGACCAGGAAGATGAGAGCAAAGGCCAGGGCGTGACAGGATTACTGCATGCATCTGAAGATATTTTCGTTTCCACTGCAGGTTATGTTTTTGGTGCTATGTTTTTCCGCCCCCGTGGTTATGATTCTGAAAACAGGGCTGTATTGATGGACGGTGTTGATGAAGGTGATGCTGAGAACGGACGATCCAGTTTCAGTGACTGGGGCGGTCTGAACGATGCCATGAGAAACAAGGACTCTTACAATTGTCTGGATCCCACACCATTTTCCTTTGGCAAGATCGGTGGCCTGACCTACATCGACACCAGGGCATCCAGCTTCAGGAAACAGCTTAAGGTTTCTTATACACTCACAGACCGCACTTACCGCGACAGGGCCATGCTGACCTGGTCAACCGGTTTGCTGAGCAATGGATGGGCATTTGCTGTAAGCGCATCACGCCGCTGGTCAAATGAAGGATACCAGGCCGGAACTTTTTTCGACGGTTACTCCTATTTCCTCGGAATTGAGAAACAATTCAGCAAAAAACACAGCATCGCGCTGACAATCTTCGGAGCTCCTACAAAAAGAGGATCCTCTGCCGCCACAACCCAGGAAGTCTATGATCTTGCCGGATCAAACTACTACAATCCAAACTGGGGCTACCAGCAAGGCAAAAAAAGAAACGCCAGGATTAAATTTAACAATGAACCTGAATTTATCCTTAATCACTACTGGAACATCAATGAAACAACCAAGCTGAATACCGTTGTCAATTATACTTTTGGCAAAAACGAATGGACTTCACTCAACTGGTATAACGCCTCCGACCCCAGGCCGGATTATTACCGTTATCTGCCCAGTTACCAGACTGACCCTTCTGTTGCCAGTTTTATAACCCAGCAATGGAAAGACGGCAACACCGATTTCAGCCAGATCAACTGGGATGCACTGTACCAGGCCAATTATCTCAGGAGCCTTGCAAAAAAACAGGCGATCTATATCGTTGAAAACAATGTAACCAGTACCAAGCAGTTCAACTTTGCCACAACACTGAACAAAGAGGTCAACAGCCATATTACTGCAAATGGCGGATTAAACTTTAAATTGTATAATGCTGAACATTATAAGTTGATGGATGATTTGCTGGGCGGAGACTACTGGGTCGATATCGATCAATACAACGAAAGGGATTTCCCGGATGCATCGTCAAAACAAAATGACCTGAACAATCCGAACCGAATCATTCACGAAGGAGATAAATTCGGTTACGATTATGTAGCCCATGTAAATAATATCAATCTCTGGGGACAGGGAAATTTCACTTACAACAAAATTGATTTTTTTGTTGCTGCATCCCTTACCGGAACAGACCTCTGGCGTACCGGTAATTATAAGAACGGACGCCACCCCAACAATTCTTATGGTGACTCTAAAACCTACAACTTCCTTGATTATGCAATCAAAGGTGGCGTGACGTATAAAATAACCGGCCGTCATTACCTTACAGCCAATGGATTTTATATGACAAGGGCACCGTTCTTTGCAAATTCATTCATCTCCCCTAAAACCAAGGATGATGTGGTAAGTAATTTGAAAAGTGAAACAATTTATGGCGCCGATGCAAATTATATCGTGCGTTATCCATGGCTGAATGCCCGTATGACCTATTTCTACACAAATTTTGTTGATGGAAGCGACATTACCAGTTTTTATCATGATGATTATAAAACTTATGTAAATTATGTGATGACCGGGATTAATAAGACCCAGCAGGGTATTGAATTTGGTGCAGAGATCAAGGCAACAAAAAGATTATCCGTGGTTCTTGTAGCAGCAGTTGGACAATACATCTATACAAACCGTCCGAAGACTACCATTTCATGGGATAACAGCGCATTTCCTGATACTACTGCCGTAACATACATCAAGAACTTTAACGTATATGGTACTCCCCAGACGGCATTATCAGCAGGGTTAAAATACAATTATAAATACTGGAACTTCGATGTCTATGGAAATTTCTACGACAACAACTGGGAAGATATCAATCCTGAAAGAAGAACACAGGCTGCTATTGTTAACCTGAAGGAAGGTGACCCGAAGATTCTTACAATTACCGAACAGCAGAAACTGAAAGGCGGGTTTTCACTGGATGCCTCCCTGGGAAAATCCTTCAGGATCGCCGGAAAGATCTTTTGTAATGCCAACTTTAGTGTTTCAAACATCCTCAACAACACCAATATTCAAAGCGGTGGATTTGAGCAGAACCGTTTCGATTTCACGACACAGGACATCAGCAAATTTCCCCCCAAGTACTACTATTATTACGGGAGAACATATTTCTTCAACATAAGTGTAAGAATTTAATTTGAACCTGAATCAAAATAAAACAATAGCTATGAAATCAATATCCATAAAAAAATCACTCTTCATTGTTGCATTTGGTATCATTGCCGGTACGTTCCTGGTTTTTACCAGCTGCGTTAAGCAAAAATTCGATGTACCACCCATCAATATTCCTAATCCCGGCCTGGTCGCAAACAAAACCATTGACTCCCTGAAGCTACAGTTTCTCCCGGATACAATTGGAATGATGACCATAAAAACCGATATTATCATCCAGGGAATTATTGCAGGGAATGATGAATCAGGAAATATTTACAAGGCCCTGTATCTCCAGGATTCTACCGGCGGTATAAGTATTGCACTTAACCTTACCGGGTTATATAGTACCTATCCCATTGGTCAGAAAGTCTTTATCAAATGTAAAGGCCTGTATCTCGGACTTTATGGCGGAGCTTTCGAGATCGGTTACCCCTATAGTGGCAAGATCGGACAGATTCCATCCACAATGATCCCTGCACACCTGTTTGCCAGCGGACTTCCGGGAACACCTCCACAGCCTGTCAATATTGATGCATCCAATATGCCGTCAAGCGCTGTACTGTCAAAACTCACCTGTTCACTGGTTGCTTTCAACAATGTGAAATTCCCGCAGGCTGGTCTTCCTTTCGTTGACCCGCTTGATACATACACATCAACATCAAGGGATATGGCTGACTCAACTGGTAAACTGGTAAGCCCGAATACGATTGTTTATACCAGCAAGTATGCAAATTTCAAAGGAACACTGCTTCCTCACGGTATTGGCACATTGCAGGGGATACTTACCGTTTACAACGGAAAATATGAGATGCTTGTCCGTGACTCCCTCGACATCGTCGGATTCCATGGAACAAAAAAATAAGGAAAGAAAAACTTAATAACTTTTCTTCAGAAAGAAGCGCGGCAAATTGTCGCGCTTTTTTTTATTGCCTCAAAATGTACTACTGATTATCTTCACTTTGCGTCTTTGCGTCTTCGCGGTAAAATAAATAAATTGACAAAAAACCTCCTGCCACTTGCAATATTGCTCCTGCCAGTTACGAGAATGCTCCTGCCAGTTAGAAGGACGCTCCTGCTAGTTGGAAGGACGCTCCTGCCAATTTCCAACTGAATAATCTAACATTGATCAACGAATTCTGATTTTTGATTTTAATTCTGAATTCCGATCTGATTTCAAAAATCGTTGATCAATATTCGAGTATTCATTCGGAACACAGGATAAAACCGGACCTAAATCACGGGTATTCCCTTCAGCCTCACAAGCGCCTCATCAACACCCCGTACATTCCGGAAAGTCAGGAATAATTTGTTCCGTTCTTCCTTCATCCCGCAATACGTCGGATTCTCCTGGATGAAGTTCAGGATAGCGGTGAATTGCGGTGACTGGAAATACTCAGAATCTTCTTTGCTGATGAAATAAGTTGTCAGCCGTGAGTTCCGCAAAATGATCCGCTCAAACCCGATCTTCCTTGCAAGCAGCCTCAGGCGGATGGTGTCCAACAAAGCAAGGGTCTGAAGAGGCAGCGGACCAAACCGATCGGTCATCTTTGCAGCGAAGATCAGCAGGCTCGTCTCTGACTCAATGGAATCAAGCTCTTTATAAAGGTTCAGCCGTTCGGTAATATTTGTAATGTAATGATCAGGGATCAGGATTTCAAGATCGGTTTCAATCTGGCACTCCTTAACATAGCTTCTTGGCGCCCCGTCATCAAATACATCCCGGAAATCCTGCTCTTTCAATTCCAGAATCGCTTCATCGAGGATCTTCTGGTACATGTCAAAACCGATCTCGGAGATAAATCCACTCTGTTCGGCACCCAGTATGTTCCCCGCGCCGCGGATATCAAGGTCGCGCATGGCGATGTTAAACCCGCTGCCAAGCTCCGAAAATTCCTCGATGGCACGGAGCCGCTTTTTCGCCTCTTCGGTGAGCGATGAAAGTGGCGGTGCAAGCAGGTAACAGAATGCCTTCTTGTTTGACCGTCCAACGCGTCCGCGCAGCTGGTGCAGATCGCTAAGTCCGTAATGATGGGCATCATTAATAAAGATTGTGTTGACATTCGGAATATCAAGCCCCGATTCAATAATGGTTGTAGCAACGAGAACATCAAAATCTCCCTCGATAAAATCGATCATGACGCGCTCAAGCTTGGCGCCATCCATTTGCCCATGCGCCACCGCGACCTTCACACCCGGCAGGATACGCTGAACCATGCCCGCGACTTCCATGATGTTCTGCACACGCGTGGTGACAAAAAAAACCTGGCCGCCGCGGGAGATCTCGAAATTCACGGCATCCCGGATCAGTTCTTCATTGAGCGGGTAGATCTCCGTCTGAACAGGGAACCGGTTTGGCGGCGGCGTATTGATGATCGACATGTCGCGTGCGCCCATCAGCGAAAACTGCAGTGTCCTTGGGATCGGCGTTGCAGTAAGCGTAAGCGTATCCACGTTGACACGGAACTGTTTGATCTTTTCCTTTGCGGACACACCGAACTTCTGTTCCTCATCGATGATCAGCAATCCCAGATTCTTGAATTTTATATCCTTGCTCAGCAGTCTGTGCGTGCCAATAAGAATATCAAGATTCCCTTCTTCCAGATCACCCAGCACCTTTTTCTGTGCCTTGGCACTCTTGAAGCGGTTGATGTAACTCACCGTACAAGGGAAATCCTTCAGCCTTTCGGAGAATGTCTTGTAATGCTGCAATGCAAGGATCGTTGTCGGCACAAGAATGGCAACCTGCTTGCTTTCTGATACCACCTTGAAGGCCGCCCGAACGGCTATCTCTGTTTTGCCGAAACCAACATCCCCGCAGATCAGACGGTCCATCGGGAATTCAGCCTCAAGATCCTTCTTCACATCCATCGTGGCCTTGATCTGGTCAGGGGTGTCTTCGTAAATAAATGAAGCCTCCAGCTCGGTCTGGAGATAGGTATCGGGTGAAAATGCGAAGCCTTTCGTCGCCCGGCGTTCAGCATAAAGTTTGATGAGATCTTTCGCAATATCCTTGACCCGGCTCTTGGTCTTATTCTTCAGCTTTGTCCATGCATCGGAACCAAGCCTGTTCATGGTCGGTGCACTTCCATCCTTCCCAACATACTTCGAGATCCTGTGAAGCGAATGGATGCTGATGTAAAGAATATCATTATTCTTATAGATCAGCCGGATGGCTTCCTGTTCCTTGCCGTCATTAACAATCTTCTCCAGTCCGTCAAACCGCCCGATTCCGTGATCAATGTGCGTCACATAATCCCCGGGCCGGAGGTTGTACAGCTCCTTGATCGTGAGCGCTTCCTTGCTTACATATCCATCCCTCAGCAGGTAGCGGTGATGCCGTTCAAAGATCTGGTGATCGGTATAACAGGCGATCCGCAGATCCTTTTCGATAAATCCTTCATGAATGGAAAAGTAAATCGTGAAAAACGAAATGGGTGGCTGTGAAGTGTCTTTTTGCTGAATGTCTTCAATGATTGAATTCAGCCGTTCACTTTGTTTGGGATTATCTGTAAGCAGGATATTTTTGTAGTCCTTCAGCGAATTCGCCCGGAGATCCTGCAATAGCAGGTCGAAGTTCTTGTTGAATGATGGCTGCGGCGAGAGGTTGTACTGGATGACTTTATCCGGCTCAAAATAAAAATTCCTGCCATATTCAACGGTCGAATAAAAGGTCAGTTCTTTGAGCAGTTCTTCTCCGGAAAGAAACAGGTCGCTCTCCTCCTGCTTGTCAATGATATCAGTAATGTAAACCAGGTCATCGATCCAGATTGTTGCATCTGCCGGCAGGAATTCGAAGATCGCATCATACCTGATCCTGCGCTCACGGTTCACGCGGATGTCGGGGATGATTGTGATTTCGGTCTTCTTATCAATAGAAAGCTGGTTTGACGGATCAAAGGAACGGATGGACGCCACAACATCACCTTCAAACTCAATGCGGAAAGGATGATCGGCGGAAAAGGAGAAGACGTCAACCAATCCGCCGCGCAGGGAAAACTGTCCGGGCTCGATCACAAAATCCGTCCGCTCAAATTCATATTCGATGAGAAGATCCATCACAAATTCAAGCGAGACGGCCTCTCCAGTTTTCAGCCTGAGCGTGTTTTTTTCGAGGAACTTCCGGTTGACCACCTTCTCTGAAATTGCTTCCGGATAGGTAACGATGGTGAATTTATCGGGACTTGAATAGAGCCTGTTCAGTACTTCCGTCCGCGAAAGCAGCCCCAGGTTGTCATTCTGCGTTAAATGAGGCTTCTGTTTGAAAGACGACGGGAAGAAAAGGATTTTCTTGATATCAGAATTCAGGTCTTTTTCATCAAAGATCTGTTCCAGGTCATTGTAGAAATAGGCTGCAGAATCCCTATCCGGTAAAATATGAAGATGCAATCCCGGCCGTGCTTCAAAAACGCCGGAAGCAACGAAAGACCGCGATGATCCGATAAGACCTTTGAGATGAAGGTGATTTTTGGGCAAATTTCTACCCTGTTCCTGGTCGTTTGGAGGAACTGATGACTGAGCAGTCTGAATTGCTCCCGCAATTTCCAATGTCCTTGGATCCTGCCTAAAGAGTGACCGAAGTTCAGTAGGATTCAAAAGATTGATTTATCAGGACAAAGTTACAAAAAAGAGCTTCGATTCTCACATTCCCTGGTATATCAATTACACGATCCACGAAGTTATTGATTCGTTTTCTTCGTGGAACTTTAATATACCTTCGTGTAACTTCGTGAAATATTTTTTTATTGCATCAACGAATCTCCAAATCTTCAAATTTTCAATTCATCAAATTGAAAAAAATCCTGTAGGTTTGTCGTATGGAAACCTGTGTATTTAAATTCGGCGGAGCATCAGTAAACAGTGCGCCGGGAGTTCAGAATGTCGCCACGATCCTAGGAAAGTATCCCGGGAATAACATCGTAATGGTCGTTTCTGCCATGGGCAAGACCACCAATGCCCTTGAAGAGGTGCTTCGTCATTACCTTGCGGTAGATGCCGTGGCAATGGTCGAAGCGTTCTGCAAGCTGAAGGACTTTCATCTCGCAATTCTTCACACCTTATTTAAAGATAAAACTCACCCGGTATTTGAAGAGCTGGAAACTGAATTTACGCTTCTGCAGGGATACCTTCGGAAAGGGCACCTGAACGCTGGTGCAGTAAAAGAATACAATTTCGAATATGACCAGGTTGTCAGTTTTGGTGAACGATTCGCCACGATCATCATGAATAATTATCTTGTCAGCTGCGGAATCAGGAGCCAATTATTTGATGCCCGCGACCTGATCAGGACCGATTCTTCATTTCGTGATGCACGTGTTGACTGGACATTTACTTCCGACAAGATCCGGTCTGAAATGAACACCTTTTTCTCAAAGGAAAATAAAGAACAAAAAGTCGCGGTCATCCAGGGATTTATTGGCCAGGATGCTTCCGGCAACACCACAACCCTCGGTCGTGAAGGATCGGATTACACTGCTGCAATCCTGGCCCATTCCTTGAAGACCAAAGAAGTGACTATCTGGAAAGATGTTCCCGGCGTCATGAATGCCGATCCGAAATGGTTCAGGAATGCAAAGAAACTGGATACCCTGTCATACCGGGAAGCCATTGAGCTGGCCTATTTCGGGGCATCGGTAATTCACCCAAAAACCATCAAACCATTAGAAAACGCCAATATTACCCTGAAGGTAAAATCCTTCCTTCATCCCGGGGAACCCGGAACATCTGTTATGAGCATTGAAAAATGGAGCGTCCCGTTCCCGTTGTTCATCCGGAAAATGAACCAGGTGCTGATATCATTGTCCCCGCGCGATTTCTCCTTCATCCTTGAAGAAAACCTGAGTGATATCTTCAGGATACTGGCCCGGCATCAGATCCGGGTGAATGTTTTGCAGAATTCAGCCATCTCTTTTTCAGTCTGCGTGGATGATGACCCGGCACTGGAAAACAAGTGCCTGGCTGAATTGCAGAATGATTACAGGGTCATGTATAACAAAGGACTTGAGTTGTTCACTATCCGTCATTACAAACAGGGAGCGATCAATAAGATCACCAAAGACCGCATCGTCCTTCTTGAGCAAAAGACAAGGAACACGGTTCACCTGGTGTTGCAATAAAGTGTATTATTCCGGGATCACCACCGGGAAATCGTACCTGAAATCTTCGAGGTTCGGCACTTCCAGCACATTGCCCAGGAAATCATGATAGGCATCTGTGAAAGAGAATTTGTCGATGTTGTAGTATTCTTCTGAAAGCGGCCTATTCCCGACCGTTCCCATATCAATCGAAGTCGTATAGCACTCTTCCAGTTCCATGAACGGGACAATTTTGCTCAGTACCGGCATCTGGCCGTAATCTTCACGCAACAGCAAGTCAACGACCTTGTCGGCAAGCGTAGCAGTAAGCCTCCTGTCATATTTCCTGCAATGTCCCGACCTTGGGTAATAACCGGAGATCTGCGCCCTTGCTTCAATTCCCAGCTTATTGTAAATCTCGGATGCAATGATTCCACTGATCCCGCCAAAACGCGGATGACCATATTCATCAACTTCTGAGCTTGCATAAACCACATCCACCTTGCCGGTCTTATCATCATACCAGCGAACTCCTTCGGATACCGGGATGATCAGGTATTTCTTCCGCGAGCTCAGGTAGGTCTCCTTCACTGTTTCAAGGAAAAAATCCTTTCTCTCCCTGGTGATCTCAAATTCAGGAACAAGCCCCAGCTGTGCCCCGCCAAACAATGCGGTGCCTGTAAGCCAGCCTGCATCCCGGCCCATCACTTCCATTACGATAATCCGTGAGTGTGATTCGGCGGTCGTTTTGATCTTTGCGGTAAATTCAGAAACGGCTTTTGCGGCGGAAGGAAATCCCGGGCATAGAACAGCTTCAATTTCTTTTCCATTGAAATGATGCATGGTTCTTGTCCGGAGATCATTATCAATGGTTTTCGGGAAACCAATCACCGGGATGCCCTCGGTTTCAAAGAGACGTTTTGCTGCCCCGTTGGTGTCATCCCCGCCAATGGTCACAAGCACATCAATCTTGTACCGGTCAAGGTTTTTCAGGACCTGGGGGACCCTGCTTTCCGGTTTTTTTTTTGAAGGAAACGGATTGGTCCGGCTTGATTGCAAAGCCGTACCTCCGTACCAACCATCGTAGGGCTGATTTGTAAGATCTACAACATCTCCGTCACCCAGCAGTCCCTTCCAGCCTGTGCGGATTCCGTACACCCTGAAACCAAGCAATGACGCGCGATTCCTGATTGATTCAATGCTGTGGTTAATGGCCGGAGTGTCTCCGCCCCCGGATAAAATAGCCAGCGTCTTTCCTTTAAATTGTTTATTTTCCTGCTTCATATCTGATCTGAATTTTCATGCACAAACCTACAAGATTTCACTGTATGATTCAAATATAAATAGTAATTTCGGTACCCTAAAAATGAAACTGTGTGGAATTTCCTCGTTAGACACATACTGCGCGACCGGGTCGCGATACTGGTGATCATCGGGTTGATCACTCTTTTTATGGGTTACCAGGCAAAGGAAGTCAAGCTTTCTTATGAAATGGCGCGAATGTTGCCTGCTACTGATTCCACCACCATTATTTATGAGAATTTCAGGAAAAAGTTTGGTGAAGATGGAAGTGTCATGTTCATCGGCATCCAGGATAACAACCTTTTTTCCCTCAACAAATTCAATGACTGGTATGATCTTTCCATCAAACTGAAGCGCATCCAGGGGGTTGATGAAGTGCTTTCCGTGACGCGCCTGTATAAGCTGGTAAAGAACGATTCACTGAAGAAATTCGAATTCCTCCCCGTTTGCCCGAACCGTCCCAGGACCCAGCAGGAGGTTGATTCCGTAAAGAAGATCATCTTTTCCATTCCGCTCTACGAAGACCTGATCTTCACAAAAAAAGGCGGCGCCACACTGATGATGGTGACACTTGATAAAAAGAAACTCGACACGAAAAACCGGGTTGCGCTGATCAGGGAAATAAAGCAAACTGCAGACAGTTTCGGCGTTAAATACAACCTTCCGGTTCATTACTCGGGATTACCCTACATCCGAACCGTCCTCTCCAAGAAAGTTGAAAGTGAACTAAAACTCTTTGTTTTGCTGGCCTTAGCCGTTGCCGCAGTCTTTCTTTTTATCTTCTTCCGTTCCTGGAAAGCCGTGGTTTTCCCGATGATCATCATCGTGATCAGTGTCGTCTGGGCCATGGGAATGATCGTCCTGTTTGGCTATAAAATCACGATCCTTACCGGGATCATTCCACCGCTGCTGATCGTTATCGGGGTCGAAAACTGCATATTCCTCCTGAATAAATACCATTACGAATTTCGTCTTCACCAGAATAAGGTCAAATCACTCTCGCGGGTGATTGAACGCATCGGCAAGGCAAACCTCCTGACCAACGCCGCCACGGCAACAGGTTTCGCTGCCTTCCTTATCACCAGGAATAAATTACTGGTTGAATTCGGCGCCATCGCTGCCCTGAATATCATGGTGGTCTTTATTCTCTCCCTGACGCTTGTACCGATTTTCTTCAGTTATCTCAAGCCTCCGCAGATCAAGGATACGCTGCACCTTGAAAAGAGCCTGGCAAAAGCCATCATCGACAAAGCCATTGAATGGATCACGTTTCACCGGCAAACCATTTATATTGCCACGGGAATTACCATGGTGATCGGCGTGATCGGTGTTACACGGCTTACAACCAGCGGAAGCATCGTGGATGATATCCCGCACAAGGATCCGCTTTTCGTTGACCTGATGTTTTTTGAACATCATTTTAAAGGTATCATGCCGCTGGAGATCACCATTGATTCGAAACGTAAGAAAGGGATCCTTACCCTCCCGACGCTCAACAGGATCGACCGGCTGCAGGATTCGCTCAGAACCTACCCGGAATTGTCCAAACCACTTTCAATCGTGGAAGTGATCAAGGCCGCAAAACAGGCGTTCTATGGCGGAGATCCGCAATACTATGGCATGCCGTCGATGAATGAGCTGACCTTTATGAGCAGCTACATCCCGGATATGAGATCAAAAAAGAAATCGCTGCTTCAGAATTTCATTGATTCGAATTACCAGACCACGAGGATCTCCGTGCAAATGGCAAACATGGGAACCCAGGATATACAGCGCATCCAGAACAAGCTGAAACCCACGATCGATTCCATCTTCAACCCGGCAAAATATAAAGTCATATTAACCGGCACCAGCATCGTCTTCCTGAAAGGCACCAATTTCCTGATCAGGAATCTTCTCGAAAGCATCATCCTGGCAGTCATCGTCATTGCAATCCTCCTGGCATTTCTCTTTACTTCCTGGCGGATGATCCTGATATCCCTGGTACCGAACCTGATCCCGCAATTAATGACAGCCGCGTTAATGGGGTTTCTCGGGATTCCCATAAAACCATCAACCATCCTGATCTTTAGTATAGCGCTTGGGATCTCGGTCGACAATTCAATCCAGTACCTGTCGCGATACCGGCTGCAGTTAAAGCATTCGAAAGGAAACATCCCCGTATCCGTCGTCTCCGCGTTAAAAGAGACCGGCTACAGCATGATCTATTCCTCTACCGTTTTATTCTTCGGCTTTGGTATCTTTGTCATGTCTTCTTTCGGGGGCACACAGGCCCTGGGATTGCTGATCTCGATCACATTGCTCGTTGCAGGATTACTCAACCTGTTCATTCTTCCTTCCCTGCTGCTGACCCTCGATAAATGGAGCACTACCAAAGCATTTAAAGAACCAATCCTCGAGATTTATGAAGATGATGATGATCTTGAGGATGAAAATCCAGAGGTTTAATTAACAATTAATGCCAGTCACGTTTTAATAATAAGCAGCATGAAAGGAATCATTCTCGCTGGTGGCGCCGGAACCCGTTTGCATCCATTAACACTTGCTGTAAGCAAGCAGATGATGCCAATTTATGACAAGCCGATGATCTATTACCCGTTGTCCGTTCTGTTGATGGCTGGTATCAGGGAAATCCTGATCATCTCGACACCCATTGATCTTCCGCATTTCAAACGGTTATTGGGAGACGGTTCCCAGCTTGGCTGTTCATTTTCATACATTGAGCAGAAAGTTCCCAACGGACTTGCCCAGGCTTTTGTGCTGGGAGAATCCTTTATTGGCAAAGACAAGGTAGCATTGATTCTTGGTGATAATATATTTTACGGAAGCGGACTGCCCGAGATTGTCATGGGCAGCAACAACCCGGAAGGCGGTATTGTGTTTGCATATCATGTCCAGGACCCGGAGAGATACGGTGTTGTGGAGTTTGATGAACATTACAAGGCAATCTCAATTGAAGAAAAGCCACAGAAGCCTAAATCAAACTTTGCAGTCCCGGGGCTCTATTTTTATGACAACTCGGTGGTGGAAGTGGCAAAGAATATTGCGCCAAGCGCAAGGGGAGAATATGAAATCACCGATGTAAACAAGCATTATCTTGAAAAAGGAAAGCTTAAAGTTGCCGTGTTAAGCCGTGGAATCGCATGGCTGGATACAGGCACCTTTGAATCGCTGCTTCAGGCCGCACAGTTTGTTGAAGTCATTGAAAACAGGCAGGGACTTAAGATTGGCTGCATCGAAGAAGTAGCATACCGGATGAAATTCATCACCCGGGAAAAACTGATCGAAATTGCCCAGCCCCTGGTTAAAAGCGGGTATGGACAGTATCTTATCAACCTGTCGGACGACTCAAAATAGGAAAAGGAGTTATGCATTCAGTTTCATCCCTGCGAACAAAACTGGAAAGAAGCATTGAAGCGCTGAATTTTCAATCCAGTCCCAAAGAGTTGTATGAACCCATCATCTACACACTGGGCCTTGGCGGCAAGAGGATCCGGCCAATCATGGTGCTCCTGGGGGCCGACCTGTTTGGAGGTGATGTGAATGCAAGCCTGCACCCTGCCCTTGCCATTGAGCTCTTTCACAATTTCACCCTGTTGCATGATGACATCATGGACAATGCACCGATTCGCCGCGGGAAAGAGACCGTCTTTAAAAAATGGAATGCCAATGTGGCCATCCTCTCAGGGGATACCATGTTTGCGATTGCCTATGATTTCCTTACCGGCGTGGATCCGACATTGTTGCCGGAGATGCTGAGGCTCTTTACAAAAACTGCACGGGAAGTGTGCGAAGGACAGCAATATGATATGAATTTCGAGAGCCTGCCTGCTGTTACAATTGACGATTATCTTGAGATGATCCGCCTCAAGACTGCCGTTTTGCTTGGATGCAGCCTCAAACTTGGAGCCATGCTCGGATATGCTACCGCCGGTGATGCAAACAACATCTATCGTTTTGGCGAAAACCTGGGGTTAAGCTTTCAGCTCCAGGACGACCTTCTCGATGTATTTGGAGACGAGGAAAAGTTCGGAAAGGAGATCGGCGGCGACATCGTTTCAAACAAAAAGACTTTTCTTTATTTAAAAGCACTTGAACTCTCAGGACCTGGGGATTCATCGGCTTTACAACACTACTTTTCAACCCAAACAATGGATCCGGATGAAAAGATCACTAAGGTCAGGGAGATCTATTTAAGGCTTAATATCCGTGAAAAAACGAATGAGCAGGTTGATTTCTATTACCAGGAAGCGATGAAATATCTTGCGGAGATCCGGGTTGAAGAAACCCGTAAGGATGAACTCAAAGCACTTGCCAAACAACTGATAGGAAGAGTGTACTAAACTCCTTTCATTTCTCGGATCTCGGATTTCAGATCTCACAACTCATATCTCAAATCTCAAATCCGATATCCGATATCCGAGATCTGAAATAACATCAGTCCTTCCGGCCTTCCACCTCTTCCAGTTCTGCATGGGCTTTTTCCCATTTCTTCATGGCCAGCTCCAATAAACCTTTGAGTCTTTCATATTCCTTATACACCTGGACACCTAAGATCTTGTCCTTGAATTTTTCCGGCTGAACAAGGATCTCTTCGGTTTTCCTGATCTCTTCTTCAAGCTTTTCAATTTCGCTTTCCACCTTTTCGACCAGGTTCTTCACACGCCGGATCTCTTTATCAAAGGATTTCCGTTTTTCATAGTTTTGTTTGTTCTGTGACGGTTCTTCCAGGTTCTGGGTTGTTGCTTTCTTCCTGTTATCCGCTTCAAGCTGTGAAAGTGTCTTAAGCCGGCGACTTTCGAGGAAATCATAAATATCACCAATGTATTCCCGGAATGTTCCCTTACTGAATTCAAATACACGATTGGTCAATCCCTGCAGAAAGTCCCTGTCGTGCGATACCAGTAAGAGTGTCCCGGTATATTGGAGCAATGCCGTTTTCAGGATATCCTTCGACCGCATATCCAGGTGGTTCGTGGGTTCATCGAGGATAAGCAAGTTGGATGGAGTCAGTAACAACTTGGCAAGTGATAGCCTCGATTTTTCACCGCCGGATAAAACTTTTACCTTCTTGTCAATGGCATCACCACCGAAAAGAAATCCACCCAGGATGGTCCTGATCTTTGGCCTGATATCCCCGGTTGCAATATCATCAATAGTCTGGAAGACTGTTTTGTCGGGATCCAGGAAATCAGCCTGGTCCTGCGCATAGTATTCTATCAGCACATTCTGTCCATACTTGAGCTCGCCCGTATAATCCAGGACTTTCGCAATGATTTTCGATAAGGTTGTCTTCCCTTCGCCGTTTTTCCCGACCAGGGCTACCCTGTCATGCTTGATCAGTGTGAAGTTAAGATTGTTCAGCACCCTTTTCTGGGGATAATCCTTTACAAGATGCCTGGCTTCAAGCAGGATATTCCCGCAATGAGGCGCCGGCGGAAACCGGAAATGAATGCTGGTTTCATCAAATACATCAAGGTCCACCTCTTCCATCTTATCCAGCATCTTGATCCTGGATTGCACCTGTTTTGACTTGGTGGATTTATACCGGAATCGTTCAATGAACCGTTCAACCTGCCGGATCTGGCGCTGCTGGTTGTTGAAGGTAGCCACCTGGCTTTCCAGCCGTTCTTCCCTCAGTTCAACATACTCTGAATAATTTGCTTTGTAATCATAAATCTTCCCCATCGAAATCTCGATCGTCCGTTTGGTTACATTATCCAGGAAAGCACGATCGTGGGATACCAGGATGACAGCACCTTTAAACGAGATCAGGAATTCTTCAAGCCATTGAATGGACTCAATGTCCAGGTGATTGGTAGGTTCGTCAAGCAACAGGAGATCCGGCTGCTGAAGAAGGATCTTGGCAATCTCAACGCGCATACGCCAGCCACTGCTGAACTGGTTCATTGGCCGTGTAAACTCTTCCGGTTCAAAACCCAATCCTACCAGCACCTTCTCTGTATTCACATGGACTGAATGCCCTTCCAGAAGATTGAACCTTTCGTACGCATCCGACTGTTTGTGAAGCAACGCATGGTATCCTTCGGATTCATAATCTGAGCGCGATTTTATCTCATGTTCGAGGTGATCCAGTTTCTCCTTCAGGTGAATGACTTCAGCAAAGGCTGTCATGGCTTCATCAAAGACAGACTTTGTGCTTTGGGTCTCCATCTCCTGCGGGAGGTAACCGATGGTTTGAGAGGAAGGAATCACCACTTCGCCCTGGTCAGGACTGAACAGGCCCTTGATGATCTTCATAAGGGTAGATTTGCCGGCACCATTTTTGCCAACAAGACCAATCCTGTCCTTATCATTTATAATAAAGGAAATCTGGTCGAAGATGGGAGTTCCGCTGAATTGTACGGCTATGTTGTTTACTGAGATCATTTGCGGTGCAAAGGTAGCGAAAAAAAAAGGCTGACCAAATGGCCAGCCTTTTTTCAGATATCCGTTAAGGATTAGTGAGTAACCGTGATCTTGGTAGTTCTCATACCTGATGCGGTTGTGATCTTCACAAAGTAAACACCAGCTTTGTAGCTTGATACATTGAGCTGTACCTGTTTTGCATCTGCACTCTTTGTGTAGATGGTCTGACCGATGTAGTTCAGTATCTCGATGTTCTTTATATTGCTTGTTGCAACAACATTTACAACATCATTTGCAGGATTAGGATAAATGTTGATCGAAGAATTGCTAAGATCATTTGTTCCTAATGCCGGGAATGATACGGTAATGGTGTCTGAATGAGGTTCGCAGATTACTCCGAGACCCGGATTCTGTGAATTCTGGAACAAGGCAGTTACAAAATATTTGAAAGTGCCTGTTTCAAGTGTAGGATCATACGTATCAGCATACGTTGTTGTCGTCCAAGGTGCAGGATTGATTACTGTGAAAGAACCAATTCCTGTAGCATCTGTACGATAGATGTTGTATCCAACCAAAGCACTGCTGTCAGGAACACTGGTCAGCTGCATTGTGCCATAGTTTTTAGTATCTATGCTTCTGTTAGCTGCCTTGAATTTGGCAGGAGTTGCTGTGATTTGACCAGGTACAAACGGAGTGGCAGGTGTAAGTTCAACCTGTTTCAGATCGCCGGAAACCAAAGCTTTAGCACGGAGTAAATAGACACCAGGATTACCCTGACCAGCTGCGATCCAGATTTTATCCCAGGTAGTACCATCATAATACCACTCGAGGTCTTGTGCTGCATACGGGCCGGATTCATCCAATGCGAGGTAATTGGTTGCTGCTGCGGTGTTATTCCATTTTACCATTGCATAGAACATACCATCGAATGGGATGTCGTTTACTGCAATGTCTAACCATGCATCAGTCGGAGGTGTAAATGGATCAGTCATACCCACAGAAGTCTGGGTTCCGTCGAATACTTCGATTGTTAACTGGTCTGTACCAGCTGCTGTATTAGCCTCGAAATATACGCTGAACTGTTGCAGAACACCGCTCATTGTTGCAGCGATCGGGAATTCATTTCCTAACCAGCCAACATAGCCGGCAGAAATTGCCCAACCGTTTTCAGCGGTGCCGTCATCAAAGATGAAATCCATAACCTGACCGCCACCACCGCAAACCGGTGCTGCCCATGTCAGGTTGGTTGTGAAATGTGACTGGCTGGCAGCATTCAGGACTGGAGATTTACATACACCATATACATGAACGTTGTCAACATACCAATGGATGATATTATCGGTACTTGCACCTTTAGCGCGGAAACGGATCTTGAAGCCCTTGCCTTTAGCACCCTTTAATTCAATGTGCTTGCCGGTCCATTCAACAGAACCATTGTTGGCAATTGAATCTTTTGATTTCCATTCACCATTGAGGTAAATTTCAGCCATCAGTTTTTCTTTGCCATTGGCAGCGCGGTCGATCAGCTTATAATCGAAATCTAACCAGATGTCAGCACATGTCCATGCTGCAGCATTCAGAACCGGGCTCTCAATTGAGTAGCTATAATTGGCGTGAATTGGCTGCCAGCTGAAGTCAGCACAAGGTGCCGGGTTGCCAAGCGTATTGTTGACTGACCAGTTACCCTGTCCGGCTGTACCGAATGTCCAGTTGTAGAATGTGAAACCACCAGGATTTCCCCATGTTTCTGTGAATGGAAGATCGATACCATAGGAAATGTTAACGCAAGCAGGACCGTTTGGTGCCATTAATGACTCATCAAACTGACCAACTAATCCGTAAGGATCGAGTTTGTACCATGCAGATACATCGTAGCAATAGTTACCTGGTTCCAGGTGCATATCATAATAATGCAGTGTGTCAGGACTTGGTACATAATGGATGAATGCCTGATCACGGTAAACTTTGTAACCAATCAGACCCGGAGGTGTTCCACCGGTTCCACCAGCATATTCAACGAGGAATGGAATTCCTCTTGCAGCGGTACCATCGGCAAGTGCTGCCCATGCGCCTGCAGCATACTGCATGGCATTGGCCGGAGTCGGAGGTGTACCAACAACGTAAGGGATCCAAGGACCTGTATAGGATGCATTACCGGCATAAGCGAATTCAATCCAGTAGGTTCCGGGAGCTAAATGCAAACTGCTTACAGTACATTCGATCTTCATAATTGCACGTGCTGTACCACCACCTGCTGCACTAACGCGGTAGATGTTTGAGAAGGTCTGGGTTGTCATCCTGTTGGTTGTCATGTCACCATAAACAATCGTACCACCAGCATTCGGAGCACCATTGTAAATACGGATATAACAAGCAGTGATTGAACCTGTGTTTGGTGCATTGGTCTGATATGTGTAACCAGTAAGTTTGGTTACATCCCAACCGGCACCGGCAGGAACAACAAAATCATCAGCTATGCTGAAACCGCCAGCGAGCTGTGCGTTGCTGCCATAATTTGTACCTTCAAGGATACTTTCGTCAGCACCACCAGTACCTGTTCCGGGACTGTTGATGAGGGTACCATTATCGTATGTTCCGTCAGCATTGGTCAGAGGAATATAACTGTGGTAATTGAGTCCTGCGCCAGTGTTTTCAGCAACATCGTTCTTTTCACCGGAAACGGTTGCAGCTACTCTTGCACCAGGATTAGCTGCTGCGAGATCATAAATGGCTGGTTTGTTCCAGGTAATATAAGCTGCATCTTCAATGCCTATTGCAGCAATGTTTGTTGGAGGATAGAGGAACTTCGAAATGAAATCAAAGCAGGATGTTCCCGAGAAACCTGATGAGTAAACTGCCAGTACGCAGGCATGGTAAGATGTACCATAATGAACGTGACTTGGAGGAATTACATAAGTGGTTGCAGGGTTCGGTCCCGGAATGTTTGCATCAAGAACTGTATTCAGGTAGAAATTGTAACCTAAGAGACAAGGATCTGGTCCCGGAGGTAATGTACCATAAATATTGATGTTGTCAATATCCCAGTTGTTGATATCATTGCTGTCATCTCCATAAGCGCGGAAACGGATTTTGAAGTTCGTATTGGTGTAAGTGCTTACATCAAGATCTTCTGAAGTCCAAGGAATATCACTTCCTGTGCTGTTGTCATAATTCTTCAGCGTATGCCAGGTTGTTCCATCCCATAATTCAACGGCCATCTGGTTAAGTGTGGTATTTCCATAATTGCTCAGGAAAATATCATACTGGAACCTCATGATCGGTGAATGGAGACCAGCCAGTGGCTTACTTGTAAGTGTCTGGCTGTAACTTGTGACGTGCGGAAGGTAGTTGAATTCAGCTGCCGGTGCAGGATTTCCATTTGCCGTGGAAACTGCCCAGTTTGAACCACCTGCTGTAACCCATGCGTTGGTTGTGAAACTGCCACTGGAGAAATTCTCAGTGAAGATCGAAATTTCAGGAACCGGTGCATTCCAGGTTGCTAACAGGCTGCGATTGTCAACATTCAAACCTGTAGGAGCAAATTTAATCTGGAGCATCGTTGCGTTAACCGTGATGTCACCCATAACGGAAACAGGCTGCAGCATAAAATCAGTATAACCAAAATGTTTTACTGTCAGCTTGTAATTGCCTTTCCAAACATTATGGAAAATGTGGCTCGTTGAGTTATCGGTTGTTAGGAATGTGTACACTGTATCAGAATAAGTCAGATTCCTGAGTTCAATGTAGGTGTTCTTGTTTGGTGTGGAATCGCAACTTAATGCAAAATTCACAGTCACATCAGCTAACCAGCATTTTTCGACAATGTTTGACAGGATCGGGTTTGACCAGCGGTTTCCGGTATATTGTGCTTTAACAGCCCATAAATACGGAGCGCAGGGTAAACTTGGCCAGCCGGCATCTACCATGTTGGTTGCAGTTGGAGAACCAATGGATGTCCAGAGGGTTGGCTGAGCTTCCTGACCCTGTTGGAGTCTGAAAACTTCATAACCTGTAACCATATCCGGGCTTCCGCCGATTGGGATAACTGTACCTTTACCTTCGAAACCGGTAACGGTTGAAGGTTTGGTCTGGTATATTGCCTGTGCAATTGCAGAAGCAGTGACCTGGATAGGATTTGGAGCAACGGTAGCAGCTAATAACGGACCACCGGTTCCGGTGATGATTGCGCGGATCATGAAATTACCAGATGCTGGTAACCATGGACCTGTGCCAAACTGTGAATAGCTCCTGAGCTGCTGTGTAGTAGTATCAATTGCCAGACCCATTGCGTTTGGCGCATTGCCTCCCTGGATCATTGCAATATAGAAACTGCCGCTGTTGATAACAACCGGGGCAGCAAAAGTATAGTTGATATAACCAAAAGCACCAGCAGCAGGTGTTACAGTCTCGAGAGCGCCTAATAAAGCACCGGGAGTTCCGTTTGCACCGGAAGCGTCATAAACGCCAACCTTGAAAGGAATCTGTGGATTGCTTCCTGCCGGATAATTGTTTATTGAACCAACGTTGATTTGAACACCGGAAACAGTTGCAGGATATCCTACAGGCTGGAATTTAACGGCATTCTTGTTGTTTGCTGTTGCCCAAACGGTCCAGTTATCCTGTACACCATCATCATAGATCAGCATATACTGTCCTATCGGGGTACCCCATTGCAGGTTAACTGCAGTCTGCGGAGTATTCAGTGCGGCGGTGAATGGAGTATTCGGTGGGTTCAGGTTTTCAAGCATGCAGAAGTTATAAGTTGCTGTCCCCGGAGGGGTTACAGTAATCGTAGTTCCTGATTGAAAATCCTGGAATCCGGGTTTGGAAGCATAAACACTATTTGTTCCACCTGGGTATACCGGAATCGTGAAAAGGCCACCGGCAATGGATTGAGTAGTTTGTCCGGTCAGGCCGAATTTCAGTGTCACACCTTCCAGTGGGGCACCGGTTGCACAGCTTGTAACCACACCAGTGATGGTACCCGGAATAGGATTCAGGCTGAAGTTTACATTTACTGTCTGGTTGCCTAAAGCTACAGCAGTTGTAGTTTGTGTGACGAAACCAGTCGCTGAACAGGTAACGGTGTAAGTGCCGGCAAGTACTGAGTTAGCAGCAGTTGTCCATGCACCGGTTCCGGCGGCAGAGGTATAAGGACCACCAGCAGCAGGAGTAATTGTAATTGTTGCACCTCCAAGAAATGCACCTGTATAATTATTTTTTACAACGCCTGCGAGTGTACCATAGGAAAGTCCCTGTACAAGGATATCATCCAGGCAAATACCATAACCATAATTCGCGCAGCCCCTGAAACAGATCTGGGTAGTCGAAGTTATTGTAGGAATGGTGATTGTTGTTTGTGTCCATGTAGTAAGACTGTTGTTGTACAAAGCAAGTTTTCTCCAGGCGCCGGATGCTGTTGTTCTGTAAAGAACAGTCAGTGAATCCTGGTCACCGGCCCAATTGCCGTGGCAACGCCAGAAAGAGAGTCTGCCAGCTGAAAAGCCGGTAAAATCTAACGCTGGAGTAATGAGTTCTGTTTTCACATAATAATTTGCGAAAAACAGGTTAGCATTCTTAGTCCCGGTATGGGCAGCTGCAGGTGTCCCACTTTGGCTACCAGCCTGGTAGGTCCATGCAGTTGTTCCATAAACATAGTTCTGGGACCAGCCTGCAGGAAGCGAACCTCCTTCAAAACCCTCGTTTAAGAGAGTCGTTTGTGCCCAGGCCCCCGCGGAAAGCAGGAAAACCGATAGCAGAACTATCAGTATCCGGGCAACTCGTGTAACTTTTTTCATAAGTGTTCTGGTTTAATTATTATTAATTAATAGTGAAAATATAAGGGATCAATTAATTGATTAATTGATTATATATGAAGTGATTTCTCTCAATTACCCTATAAATCTAATTGGCAAAAGTAAATCAATTAATTGAAAAAAAAAACATTTTTTTTCAATTTTAACCTTCGGCCCTGTTAATAAATACGTCTTTTTACTCAGATTCTGAATTAAGGTTACAAAGCTATAGAAAACAAAGGAGAACCGGGGATCAAATTTTCAGGAATTTTTGTAGAAGTTGTTAACATTTTTTATGTTCCCCGGGATAAAAGTGTCCCGACCTGACCCGATTTTTGTTGAAAACTTTCATGGCTACATTTAAGAGACTGTTTAAAATTCTAAAACTGAATACATATTTAACCACAAAGAAGGCACAATGTACACCAGGATCATGCTTTTGACCTTTGTGTAAATCATTGCGAACATTGTGGTTAAAAATATCCAGGTATTTGATCACGAATCCTTATGCCAAAGAAATATAAGTTTTTGAATACTTTCTAAGAGACTGTTTAAAATTCTAAAACTGAATAAATATTTAACCACAAAGGCCTCAAAGAAGACACAATGTACACCAGGATTATCCTTGTGACCTTTGTGTAAATCATTGTGAACATTGTGGTTAAAAATATCCAGGTATTTGATTACGAATCCTTTTGCCAAAAAATTGTAAATTTTTAAACACTTTCTAAATCATTCTTTCCCAAAGCATAAACAAAATACGGGCCAGTGAATGAAAAAAAATAATGTTACCACAACAAATAATGCTATTAATTTGATTGTATGATGATTAAAAACACATATCCGGCTTTTAAATATTAAATTACCAGGATACCGGATCAAACAAATTCAATTCTATCGAAAAAATCGCTTACAATGAGCGAAAATGCGACCACAGTTTCAGGGGAAGAAGTTCAGCATCGAATATCGAACATCGTGCAGGGCCTTAATGCTCAATCACGACCTTCGTATTCACAAGCCCGTTGTGCATGATGGTTTGAAGGATATAAACCCCGGCAGGAAGTGCCCGCAAGTCAATTTCATAGTTTGTCCTGTCAATACGATCGGAAAAATAAACCGGTCTGCCCAGCCAGTCCAGCATTCTTACGGAACTGATTCCTGAATCCGAGGTCATAAGGACAAGGTCCTTCGCGGGATTCGGGTAAACCCTGAGATGTGCGCCATAATCCGGTGCCGGGATTCCCGTCACTACATCCACCGTAATGGTATCGGATGAAGTATGAAGCTGGCAATTCTCCGAAACGGAGGTTACATAGTATTTATAGGATGTCGGCGGTAATGAAGGATCCACCAGCGTGGTATCAGAAACCGGATCAGGGTTTATTTTATTGTAATTGCCGGCCCCTGCATCCTGCCTGTAAACATCATATTCCCCGCTGCTGCCGGCCATCCGTAAATTCATCAGGGTCCCTGCGCCTACTTTACAGTCGTCGATTGCCCAGGTGTACCAGGCTCCCTGCCCGTCTCCGTCAACCACCTGCCAGGCCAGGTCAACCACCTGACCGAGGAAACCCGACAGGTCGATGGTATACGGTTCATTCCACTGGTTGTACCCGCTTACACCGGGATATGGCGGCATTGCGGAGAGATCCATCAGGATCTCCCAGGTCACCCCATGATCCCGCGAAAGCTTTACATAATAATGGTCGTGGTGAACGGAACCCTGGTACCCGAAACTCCAGAATACAAGGTTTCCCGAGATCTCAACATCCGAAGCAATGAGCCATTCATCCTGGTGGTTATAATCGGACGACACGCGCGCGGCCCATGAGCCCGAGTGCACGCCGATGGGTGAGTTGATATCTGAATGGAACCAGGTAGCCGACGGGTTTGTAATGCGCTGACTCCAATCGAACGGGGGAAAATCTGCCTCTTCAAATCCTTCATTAAGCGGGTGACCTTCCTCGCATACCGGCGGGCTCCAGGTCAGGCGAACATCAAAACCCGCTGCATCCCCGGCAAGGTTCTTTGCCGGTTTACATACGGAATATGCATTGATGTTATCAACTTCCCAGCTGACAATATTCTCAGAGTTGGCCCCGGATGCCCGGAAGCGGATCCTGAATGCCTTGCCCCGCACGGATGTGATATCAATGTGATGTGCCGTCCAGCCATGGTCGCCCGAATTGGTCTCTGAAGCCAGAATATTCCAGACGTTATTGTTGAACAACTCCACCAGTAATTTCTCCGACGAATTCCCGGCAAAATCCTGCAGTCTCGTATCGTAATCGAGCCATAGTCTTGAGCATGAAATACCGGTTGCATTGATCACCGGGCTCTCCATGGCATAAGTGTAATCAGTTCTTGCCGGTGTCGCTGAAAATGCCACGCAGGGAGCAGGATTCCCGTCGCCGGTACTGATGTCCCAGTTTCCCTGTTCGGGGCTGAAGGTCCAGGAATTAGCGTTGAAATTAGCTGCCGTCCAGGGTTCATAAAAAGGCAGCGGAAAACCATAGATGATATTGACATCCACAGGACCCGCAGGGACTGACTCCCCGTTCATCCCGGGAAAACCATACAGAGACAGGTCATACAATGCAGAAACGCTGTATGAATAGGTTCCCGGGAAAAGGTTATGATCGTAGTATGAAATGGTATCCGGGTTTGAAACCGTTTGCAGCAGTGCCCCGTCACGGTAAATGTTATAGCCGGTCAAACCGGGCGGTACGGCGGCACCGGACTTTTTTAACGACTGAGGCTTGTTCCAACTGATGAACGCAGCATTGTCAATGCCTGTCCCCGCCAGATTGACGGGCGGGTCAAGAAAACGGGAAGTAAAGGGCACGCAAATCTCGAATGAAGAGCCGCTGCCATACACAGCCGTGACACAGGCCTGCGATGTGCCACCGTAATGCACAAGGTTGGGCGGAATTGAATAGGTTGTATCCGGTGTAAACCCGCACAGGATATTGTCGAGGTAAAAATCATAGCCCAGCAGGCAGTTCCCGGAAACCAAAGGCAACTCACTCGCATAAACAATGATGTTGTCAATATTCCAGTTGTTGATGTCGTAGGAATCGGCGCCGTAAGCCTTGAAGCGGATTTTGAACAGGATGTTTGTATACGCGGAAATATCGAGTTCCTGGTTTGTCCAGTGAATGTCGCCGACCGAGTTGGCATAAGTCTTTAGCTGGTGCCATGTTACTCCATCCCAGAGTTCAACGGCCATCTGGTTCAGCGTCGTCGTCCCTGAATTATCAAGGTAGATATCGTATTTCAGCTTCATGACCGGGGCATTGATCCCGGCGATGGTCCTGCTGACCAGGGACTGTTCATAATTTATGGCCGGTGGTGACCACACGAACATGGCTGAGGGCTGCGGGTTTCCCAGGTTGGCGGAGACGATCCAGTTGGTTCCGCCCTCGATTGACCAGTCGTTGGTTGTGAAGTTCCCGCTTTCCCAGGTCTCCCGGAACAGTTCTGTATGCATCATTGGCTTATCCCATGAAGCCATGAGGCTGTTTCCATTCACCGCCAGGTTGGATGCCGGAGTTTTTTCCTGGAGAAGGAATACCTTTAATAAGGTATCTGCATCCAGGCTGAGGTTCTGGATGGAGGTAGTGTACCCGAAACGTGTGACTTTGATCTCATAAGAACCTTTCCAGCAATGCGGAAAGAATACGTCCCCGGTTGCATTCACAGGATGGGAATAGAGGGTATCCGGGTAGACCAGGTTTTTCATGGTCACCTGGGTGCCGCTGACACTGGCCGAATCACAGCTCAGTGTTACATGAACAGTGACTGAATTGGTCCAGCATTTCCCGAGGATGTTGGAAAACGTTACCTCAGACTGGCGGTTCCCGGGGTAAAGCGCCTGCACGCCCCACCGGTAGGGGCCACAGGGCAGTGAACTCCAGGAAGAATCCGAAATGTGCGTTAAGGTGGTTGATCTTAAAGGTGTCCAGGCTGCCACGTTCAGTTCTTCGCCTTGCTTCAGACGCCAGGTATTATACCCGAGAACATTTGCAGGTGAATAATTAAGGTATGAAGGGCCCCCTGATCCTTCAACCAGCGCCCTGATCATGAAGTTACCGGCGGCCGGCATCCAGTTTCCGTTCCCGGTAGCGAACCGGGAATAGCTCCGGAACTGCGGATTGGTCTGATCAATCGCGATTCCTGCAGCATTCGGGGCATTGCCTCCCTGGGTCATGACAATATAAAAGTTGCCGGTATTCACAACCGGCGGATTTGTAAAGGAGAATTCGAGCCACCCAAGGGCTGTCGGTATCACGACCTGCGGACCGGAAATGACGGTCCCGGGCGTTCCGCCTGGTCCGGAGGCATCATAAACAGAGACCTGGAATGGAACTAACGGATAACTGCCTGCCGGGTAATTCGAAGCACTCCCGAGATGGATCATTCCGCCTGTAACTGTTGCCGGGTAAGCCAGGGGAGTAAACCTTACGGCATCCTGGTTTCCCTGGACAGCCCAAACCGTAAAATCGTCGGGGATGCCATCATCATAAAGAAGGTCGTAGTTCCCATGAGGGATCTGCCACTGAACCGGAACAAACGGGATTGAACCGGAAGTATTGAGTACAGCGGTGGTTGTTCCGGGTGGATTGCGGCTCTCAAGTATGGATAGGTTCAGCGTGTATGCAAAGGCAGGCTGAAAGGTCATCGGGGCGGAAGAAAAACTTTCATAGCCCGGTTTTGAACAGACTACCGGAAGGGTGGCGCCGGATGTGATGGATAGGTAATAAAACCCGCCGGCCACCGACCATGTTGAATTGTTGTCAAAAGAAATTTTTGCACCGAGGATCGGGGCTCCGGTCAGGCCATTGGTGACGATTCCTGAAAGCGTGGCCGGGGACTGCGACCAGCCCGGAGTAACAAGCAGGAAAAACAGAAGAAAACAGCCCGATTGTATGGCCATCTTCCTGAAGTTGCCCTTCATCATATTTGACGGACCGATTTGTTCATCACAAAGATACCGAAAATCAAAGAATGTTGCCCGTTCTGCTAATTTTTTCAACAATTCATTTTATTTTCAGATGAAATCCTTTGGAAATTAAAAACTTTCTCTATCTTTGCACTCCCAAAAAATGAAGTAAATCAATTTATTTTTCGTACGATGTATGCAATTGTTGAGATAGCCGGACAGCAGTTTAAAGTTGAGAAGAAAGATGAAATTTTTGTTCATCGCCTCGAAGGAGACCCCGGTACAAAGGTTGAATTCTCAGAAGTTTTACTGGTTGACAACGATGGTGCGATCACTGTCGGAGCCCCGCATGTTGAAGGTACAAAGATCAGTGGAAAGATCATTGAACATGCAAGGGGTGACAAAGTCATCGTTTTCAAGAAGAAAAGAAGAAAAGGTTTTCAGAAAGAGACGGGTCACCGCCAGGATTTCAGTAAGATCCTGATCGAGAACATCACCCTGAAGGGTGCCGTTAAAAAGGAGAAGAAGGCCGTTAAGGAAGAAACCGCTTCTGAATCTGAGATAGTTTAAACAGAATTTTTAAAAACATTTTTATATGGCACACAAAAAAGGTGCAGGTAGTTCGAGTAACGGACGCGAATCACATTCCAAAAGGTTAGGTGTTAAAATATACGGCGGACAGCTTGCAAAAGCCGGCAACATCATCATCCGTCAGCGCGGAACTGTTCATAATCCCGGGTTGAATGTCGGAATCGGCAAGGACCACACATTGTTTGCTTTGGTTGACGGCGTTGTGGACTTCAAGAAAAAGATGAAGAACCGTTCGTTTGTTTCCATCCTCCCGCTGGAACAGGAAAAGCAGGATTAACTGAAAAACTTTTTTTGAACGAATGACATCCCGACTAATGCTAGCCGGGATTTTTATTTTGGATATATTTGTAAAAAAAATCTTATGCTCCAATTAACTGCAATTCGCGAAAATCCTGAGGAAATAATCAAACGCCTTGCCATAAAGAATTTTGATGGCCAAATGATCATCACTTCCATTATTTCGCTGGATGATAAAAGAAAAGAGACCCAGAAGAAACTCGATGACAATCTTGCCCAGAGTAATTTACTGGCCAGGGAAATCGGGATCCTCTTCAAGTCGGGCAAGATGGAGGAAGCAAACCAGATCAAGGAAAAGACCTCGGAGCTGAAAAACCTTGCAAAGGATCTTACGGAGACGCTGGAAGCCGCCAAGAAAGACCTGGACGACCTGCTGGTCAGGGTTCCGAACCTGCCCCATGCATCAGTTCCTGCTGGAAAAACACCGGAAGACAACCTGGTTGTGCTGCAGGAAGGAGCAATTCCTGAACTCACCGAAGGATCGGTTCCTCACTGGGACCTGACTACAAAATACGACATCATTGACTTTGCACTCGGGAACAAGATCTCGGGTGCAGGCTTTCCTGTTTACAAAGGTAAAGGCGCCCGTTTACAGCGCGCACTCATCAACTTTTTCCTGGACCAGGCCATTGCCGCCGGTTATGCTGAAATTCAGCCTCCATACCTTGTCAATGCCGCATCGGGTTTTGGCACCGGACAGCTTCCCGACAAGGACGGGCAGATGTATTATGCCCCGATTGATGATCTTTACCTCATCCCGACGGCAGAAGTTCCGGTTACCAATATTTACCGGGATATAATCCTGAAGGAAGCCGATCTTCCTTATAAGAATGTAGCCTATTCAAGCTGCTTCAGAAGAGAAGCAGGATCGTACGGGAAAGATGTCCGAGGACTGAACCGCCTGCACCAGTTTGATAAAGTCGAGATTGTCCAGGTGGTATTGCCGGCAAAATCATACACGGTTCTTGAAGAGATGAAGGATTATGTCTCCGGGCTGCTGCGGCTGCTGGAGCTGCCTTTCCGGGTCGTGAAATTATGCGGCGGCGACATGGGATTTACCTCGGCCATGACGTATGATATGGAAGTTTACTCGGCCGCACAGAAACGCTGGCTGGAAGTGAGTTCCATCTCCAATTTCGAATCTTTTCAGTCAACGCGGCTGAAACTGCGTTACAAGGATGATGCAGGGAAGATCCACCCGGCACATACGCTCAATGGCAGTGCGCTTGCATTGCCCCGTATCGTTGCTGCCCTGCTTGAAAACAACCAGGGCCCGGAAGGGATCAGAATCCCGAAAGCGCTGGTTCCTTATACCAAATTTGAGGTTATCAATTAACTTCACCAGGAGTCTCCGTGTAACTCTGTGTTCTCCGTGTTACCGTGGTTATCTGATTTTTAACCACAAGGCACTGAGAACACTAATGGACACTGAGGAAAAGACCTGCCATTTTTACATGCAGGGGATTTTCACCACTAAAGATTCCATAGAATGAGTATAGGTTGCCTATACTGTTCGTATATCCTGGCAAATTGGCAGAATTTCAACTTTTAGCCCCCCTGGGGACTCTTTTCGCTTTTTTGTTCGTACATTTTTGGTAATATTTGTAATTCTTTGTCTGATTTGTCGCGGAAGTCTTTATTTTTGAGCCGAAAAACAAAACCAAGCAATATGAAAAAAATCATTTTAGCGCTCGTTCTCCTCTTAACAGTAGCAACAGGGACAAGTTTTGGACAACTGAACATCAAAATCGGACCCAAGGTGGGCTTTAATGCCTCACAGCTCCACACCAACCTGGATTCAATCTCAAGCCAGTTCAAATCCGGATTTCAATTCGGTATTTTCGTCAGGCTGGGAAAAAAAGTTTACCTGCAGCCTGAGTTGTATTATACGACTGAAGGAGGCGTTTTTAAAAGTAACTCATCTTCCATTAGCCAATGGGAACAGAACATCAAGCTCGGATCCCTCGATGTCCCGGTGCTTATCGGGGTTTCATTTATCAACAGCGAGTTGCTGAACGTTCGTATTCTTGCTGGTCCTTTGGCCAGTTTTATTGTAAACAAAAAAATATCTGAAACCGGTGTCACCGGCCCGGTCCAGGATGCCAATATCAAGAATGTGAACTGGTACATCCAGGCAGGAGCCGGTGTTGATATCTGGAAATTCACCCTGGATGTCCGTTACCAGATCGGGTTGAACAAGATGATCAGCGATGTGGATTTCAATAGCAAGACTGTCAACTTTAATACATCGAACAATGTGTGGGTTGTAAGTCTTGGATTTAAGTTCTTGTAATTGAATTATAAGATCCATATTGAGGCGGATAATCCTGGTAGTTTCCTGACATTTATTCAACCGCTAAGACGCTAAGGCGCAAAGTAATCTAAAGTTTATGTTAAGACTTCTGCGTCTTAGCGTCTTTGCGGTATTTTTAATTTTATTATGAATTAAGTTAATCAAGGACAGTAGTTAACCAAAAGAATAAAGCTATGAAAAGGGCATTTTTTGTTGTGGTGTGTTTGTTGCTTCTTTCATCAGGGATGCATGTTTCGGCTCAAAAATCCGGGCCTGTCGATCCCATGAAAAAAGATACCTGGTTGATCAATTTCGGTTTTGGGCCGGGAATCAACTTTTACAATGGATATTCAACCGGTTTCGGACCGGGGTTCCAGGCATCCTTTGAAAAAGGAATGTGGCAGCTTGGCCCGGGTGTGCTCACTCTTGGCGCTGAACTGGGCACCTCCTTCTTTTCATACAACGGTGAATTTTACACCTATGCCACTTACCGCTATCATTGGGTCAGCCTGATCACGGCTGCACGTAGCGCCTATCATTACGGCTGGAAAGTGAAAGGACTTGACACGTATGGTGGTCTTTCAACCGGGATGCGCTTTCTTTTCTTCTCGTGGAATTATACCGGGAATAACCTGCTTCATGTAGAAAACAACTACAACCCTGAAGCGGTATCAGCCTTCTTTGGTACCTTTGTTGGTGCTTCCTATTTTTTCAACAATGTAATTGGCATCAACGGAGAACTGGGATATAACATCAATTATGCACAAATAGGATTAGTCTTTAAGCTGAATTGAACCTGTGCTGGTCGGAACAAAGAATTACCGGACGGTCTGGATGGAAGGTCCGACGGTTTTCCTGATCGAACAAAATCTCCTGCCTTTTGAATTTAAAATTATTCAGGCAGTTGATACCGAAGCCTGTTGCGAGGCGATCCGTTCGATGAAAATACGCGGTGCAGGTGCCATTGGTGCCATGGCGGGATTTGCCATGGCGCTTGCTTTTATCAGGGCTCCAAAAATCAACACGGAAACTTATCTTCTTGCCGCCCGCAAGGAAATTGAGGCTACGCGGCCAACCGCGCGGAACCTGTTCTATGCCACTGAAAAAGTATTTGCTGCAGGGCTTGTTTCTGTTGAAGAGGCGATACGGATGGCTCAATGGATCGCTGATAAGGATGCTGAAGATTCACGGATGATTGGGGTTTACGGGAATGACCTGATCAGGGACGGATTCCGGGTTGAGACTCACTGCAATGCCGGCTGGCTGGCGTTTGTAGATTACGGCACCGCCCTCTCCCCTATATATACTGCATCAAAACAAGGCAAGAAAATTTTCGTCTATGTTGACGAAACCCGCCCGAGAAGCCAGGGAGCACGCCTGACTGCCTGGGAGCTGCAAAGTGCCGGAATTCCGCATGTGATCATACCTGATAACGCGGGCGCGCACCTGATGTCGCACGGGAAAATTGACCTGATCATCACCGGTGCCGACCGCATCGCAAGGAACGGGGATACTGCCAATAAAATTGGTACCCTTGAAAAAGCAATCGTTGCCAAAGAATTTGGAATACCTTTTTATATCGCCGCACCTGTTTCCACATTTGACTTCAATTGTACCGGCGGAAATGAAATACCGATTGAAGAGCGCAGCGAAGATGAGGTTCTATACCAGGAAGGTCCTGATACGGATGGAATCCTCCGGAAGATCCTTGTCTGTTCGCCCGGTTCGCATGCGGAAAACCCGGCATTTGACGTGACCCCCGCGAAATACATCACCGGGATCATCACCGAAAAAGGAATCATCAGACCAGACCGGAAATCAATATCCGGCCTTAGTCGTACAAACAAGTAAAACAATAACCACAATGATCACAATGATTTACACAAAAGTCACAATGAATATCTTTATGTTCTTTGTGGTGAAAAGTAAATTAGAATAGAAGTTTTTATTTATTGATTACTCACAATCATACACCACGTCATAGTTTGGCGTACTCATGATGTTACTTTGCATGAAAAAAGATATGAATACATTGGTTTTTACTCAACGGTTTCCCGATGAAACTGCAT